>Ga0308395_1000006_pt1 | contig 284050 bp, 260 predicted proteins | sample Hotspr20SampleP4_FD_202097 | JGI IMG/M metagenome (GOLD analysis project Ga0308395, IMG submission 202097) | Hot spring phototrophic mat microbial communities from Mushroom Spring, Yellowstone National Park, Wyoming, United States - 20050930_P4 ... | reverse complement strand
CAGGGTCCTCCTTCACCTGGTCCACCGGCAATACCTCCCCATCCATCACCGTATCACCTAATACCACCACCTCCTACTCCGTCACCGTTACCTCCCCTGACCAATGCTCCAACTCCGCTCAAATTACCATCAACGTCAACCCAACACCTTCCATAAACATCACCGCAACTAACACCACCATCTGCGACGGGAACTCCACCTCCATCACCGCTACCTCCTCCATCCCAGGGTCCTCCTTCACCTGGTCCACCGGCAATACCTCCCCATCCATCACCGTATCACCTAATACCACCACCTCCTACTCCGTCACCGTTACCTCCCCTGACCAATGCTCCAACTCCGCTCAAATTACTATAATGGTAAATCCTATTCCTTCTCTTTCTCTATCTGCATCAGATCAAGAAATTTGTCAAGGAGAAAACATCACCATTCAAGCAATAACCAATGATCCAAATGCTACGTATTTGTGGAGCAATGGTGCAAATACGAATATAATTATCGATCAACCAAGTGTTACTACAAATTATATTGTCACCGTTACTTCAAGTGGTAATTGTACGAATTCAGCACAAATTCAAGTTACGGTAAATCAAAATCCTTCAGTGGTAATAATCCCATCCTCATCTTCCATATGCTTAAATCAAACTGCTACACTTCAAATTCAAACAAATATGCCTGTTGCAACTATTTTGTGGAGTACTGGAGAAACGAATGTCCCAACCATACAAGTCAGTCCAAATAGCTCAAGTACATACAGTGTCACTGTTTCAACTACAGAACAATGCAGTGGTTCGACACAAGTGACCATTCAAGTCAATCCTCTTCCCAACATTCAAATCCAGACACAAAATGAAGAAATTTGCGAAGGTACATCAACGAATTTAGTAGTGACCAGTAATCATCCAAATACAAGCTTTGTTTGGAATACGGGAACACAGGGTAACTCCATTTCTGTGTCTCCATCTCAAACAAGTTGGTACTACGTTACAGCTACAGACCAAAATGGTTGTCAGGCAGTAGACAGTTTAGCCATTGTCGTACATCCCAATCCCAAAATTAGCATATCCCCTAGTTCTGAAGAAATATGCAACGGCTTTAGTGTAACCTTAACTGCAAGCAGCAACCATCCTAATACTGCATTTTTATGGAACACAGGGGCACAAACCGCTACCATAGTGGTAACCCCATCCTCTTCAACAACATACATGGTAACAGGAACTGACCAACATGGCTGTACAGGATCTAACAGAGCTACCATTGAAGTACATCCTCTTCCTCAAATTCAACTTTCTTCTCCACCTTACGCTTTATGTCCTGGAGATACAGCTAAACTTCAAGCAGCTGCAAATGAACCCGCCACTTACTTGTGGAGTACTGGTGAAACTACTCCCACTATAACGGTAGTACCACCAACAACATCATCCTATGAGGTTACCGTTACAAATTCGAATGGATGTTCTACAATTGCCTCCATAGAAGTAGTGGTAAGACCCACTCCACAAATAACTGTTTATCCATCTAATCCTCGAATCTGTAAGGGAGAAGAAATAACACTGGTAGCTACTGGGGCAAATCTTTATAGCTGGTCTCCTGCTAACGGACTCAACACGACTTACGGCTCTGTTGTAATCGCTTCTCCCTCTCAAACAACAACTTATGTCGTAGAAGGCATTGACCTTTACGGATGCAAAGCCACCAAAGATGTGACAGTTGATGTAAGACCTATTCCAAACATTAATTTTACTTCAGACATGAATCAAATTTGTTCTGCAACAACCGTAAGATTTACAGCCACAAGCGATCAACCAATTCAATCATGGACGTGGAATTTTGGTGATCCAGAATCGGGTAATGCCAATTATGGGTATTCCCAAAATATAACTCATACTTTCTTTAACACAGGTAGTTACACCATTTCTTTAGAAGTAGTATCTGTGGACGGCTGTAAAAATGCTCTTTCTAAGCCTGATTTTGTTGTAGTACATCCAAATCCAATAGCGACTTTTTATCGCACTCCCGACATAACTACTGTTGATAATGCAACCATTAAATTCTTCGATCAATCTTTAGGTCATCAAAAAGTATTATGGAATTTTGATGATCCTTCTAGCGGAAATGATAACATAAGTCTAGAACATAATCCTACTCATACGTATGCTATGGAAGGCGAGTACTGGCCTACACTTTATGTAGAAAACGAATGGGGATGCATTGATTCAGTGAGCAACCGCGTAATTGTAAAAAATATTAGTGAAGAATACATTCCATCAGCGTTCTCGCCTAACAACGACGGAGTTAATGACATTTTTAGACCAACTGGATTTAACATCGATTGGACTGAATATACCATGTATATCTTTGACAGATGGGGAAATCAAATTTTTGAAACACATTCTATTGAAAAAGGATGGGATGGTCGTGTAAATGGCGAAGGTGAAATAGTACAACAAGATGTTTACGTATATAAGATTATCTTGAAAGATGTTCATGGAGTAGTCCACGAATTTATTGGTCACGTTACCTTAATTAAATAACGATGACATGGCTCATGTTTAAGAGCTGCCTGCGGGCAGCTTTTTTTATTAATTTTTTGGAATTTATTTCAACTGTATTTTTATCCCGTCTTCCGCTAAAATTACCTCTTCAAAATACTGCTTTGCCTCTTCTAAAAATAAGGTCAAGTCTTTATATCTACTCGAAAAATGACCTAAAATTAACTTTTTAACCCCAGCAAGCGATGCAATTTTAGCGGCTTCAGCAGCAGTACTATGTTTCTTTTCATATGCACCATTAACCATATCTGACAGATACGTTGCCTCGTGATACAAACAAGTACTACCTTTTATAAATGGAATTATGCTCTCATCACAGATAGTGTCTGTAACATATGCATAGCTTAACGGTTCAGGTGAAGGTATAATGATTGAAGCATTAGGGATAATTTGCCCTGCGCTCGTAATGAAATCTTTACCTGCTTTTATTTCTTTTATTTGGTCAATGGATGGCTGATATTCCATGATAAATTCCTTCTTAATTTTGGGTGGTTTTTCTTTTTCTCGTATTAAGTAACCTGAAGTTGCTATTCGATGCTTTAGTGGAAAAAAAGTAATGGTATATTTTTCAAATTCAAGTATGCCATTTTTCCCTTCAGGTATTTCGATCTTATTCAATTCAAAATTTGGCCGATATCCAGCTTTTTGAAAAATAAAATCTACAAATTCATGAACTTCTTTTAATGCAATTAAATGTAATGGTTGAACTCGGCCCAACAAATTAAATGTGTGTAACAAGCCTGGCAAGCCAAACACATGATCCCCATGAAAATGTGTAATACAAATTGTATCTATACGACTAAAAGAAATTTGATGTTCTCGTAGTCTTATTTGCGTTGCCTCTCCACAATCTAATAAAACAAAACGCTCAGCTATTTTGACTAGCTGAGCGCTTGTATGTCGATAAGGTAAGGGTGCTCCAGAACCCGAACCTAATATTAAAATTTCTAAGGGCATCTACTGGATAACATAGAATTTTTTCTCAATTATTTCTTTATCGTTGGCAATTCTCAAAAAGTACATGCCATTGCTCATCGTAGTGATAGGAATTTCAACTTTTTGCAGCCCTTGCACAAACAACATTTGTTGCTGATAAACCATTCTCCCTTGAATATCCTTGACAGTTAATGTTCCATTTGCATTTTGGAGATTATACAAATCTACATGAAGCACATTAAATGCAGGATTTGGATAAATGAAAACTTCGCTCGAAAGATCTTCAAGTAACCCTACATGGGTTGAATCATCAATCCTAATCTTATAGCCTTTCAATGTATCAGGCATTGAAATAGGCATCCCATTAAATTTAGCTTTTATTAAAATTTTTACTAATAACGGATAAATACCTGCTTGCCCTACTGCTGGTGTACCTGAAATTAAAATACAGCCTTGCGTACCGCCAAGAATATAACACGAAGGTCTACCACAAACATAAGTAAAACCAGAAGGTAAACCATCTATTCCTGTAATCCCTATGGAATCAATGTGAACGGTCAGACCCGAGATTGTTGTATCAGCAGGGATAACAGCTCGAATGACTGCTTCATAATACTGCATTTCTGCTCCTACAGGCAGGTTCGTTACAGTGTCAGGATAAATTCCAGGAGATGTAAGTGTTGAATCAATTGAACATGGTTGAGCAAAAACCTTTGATAAGCTCAACCCTAACACAAAAAGAACAAAATACAACTTTTTCATAGCTATGCTTTTTTGCAAATTTAAAAAAATTTTCACAATTAAAAACTAAAACCGTTGTAATTTTACACATGAATTACTTAATGCATATATTTCTTAGCGGGGAAGATCCTTATTTACGTATTGGAAATTTTATTGCTGACCATTTGCGAGGAACTATTTCTCCAGAGGCTTTCCCTTCACAGGTTCTAAAAGGAATTTTTTTTCACCGTCAAATAGATCGATTTAGTGATAATCATTCTGCCGTTAATAAAGCTGTTAAGCTATTACATCCGTCTTTTCATCACTATGCTGGAATTGTTGTAGATATCTATTTTGATCATTTTTTAATAAAACACTGGGATGCTTACTCGAAGATAGAGCTCCAAACCTTTATAAACTCATTTTATGAGCAACTAAATGCAAATTGTGACATTTTACCACCTAAGAGTCAAAAGATTGCCACAAAAATCATCGAAAGCAATTGGCTCATGAAACCTAAAAATCTCGAAGGTTTACATGAAATTTTTGTCAATTTTAAGAAAAGAACTCACTTTTCTAATCAACTTGAACTAGCAGATAAAAGGCTTGAAGAGAACTATACAACATTTGAAAAACTATTTTTAGAATTCATTCCAGATCTTCTATACTTTAGCGAGTTACATAAACGCTATTTTGCAGGGTAAGTTTATTAATTTTGCAAAAAAATGTTGATTTACTTACTGCTAGCCGTTGATTTATTCATCCTTTGTTTATATCTTTTTGCATCAGTTATTGATGTTATCTTTTGGAAAGATCATGTCCCATCTTATTTTGCAGAAAAATATTCTCAAGAAAAATACGATGAAGCAAGATTATATCAAAAAAATAAAGTCTTTTTTTCCATTGTTGAAAATGCTTTTTTAATACTCTTGCTCCTTTTTGCTTTGAAATTCAAGTTGTTTATGACTTTAGACAATTTTTTGGCTAATCACATACATGGCCTTTTCTGGCAATCTTATTTATTTTTTCAAATTTTAATTGTTGCTCTGTGGCTTTTACATTTACCTTTCGATTACTATTTTACCTTCGTTATTGAAGAAAAATTTAAGTTCAATAAAAGCACGAAAGCACTTTTCTTTCGAGATAAAATTATCGAACTCCTTTTGGAATCAGTGCTATTTATAGTTGTGGGTGGCCTCTTAATTTATTTTTTCAATGAATGGAATAAATTTTTTGGTTGGATTGCTTGGGCAATTGTAATTTTCTACAATTTAATCTTTTCTTTGTTTTACAGCCAGCTTATTGTTCCTCTCTTCAACAAACAAACACCTCTTGAAGAGGGAACCCTTAAAAACGAAATTACATCTATTTTTTCAAAGAATGGGTTTGATGTAAAAGATGTGTATGTAATTGATAGCAGCAAACGCTCAACCAAAGCAAATGCCTATTTTACAGGCTGGGGAAAAAAGAAAAGAATCGTGTTATATGATACCCTTCTTGAACAACTTAGCAGCAAAGAAATTGTTGCTGTTTTGCTTCATGAACTTGGTCACTACAAAAAACGTCATACTTTTTGGTTTTTCATTTTTTCCATCTTATACTTGGGAATTTTCATCTTTGCCTTTCAATGGTCATATCCGTTCATTTGTGAAATGTTACAAATTAGACTTGTTTTTCACATGGCTTTGTTGAGTTTTATCGTATTTTTTTATCCTATTCAATTTATTTTACAGCTCATTTTGCTTGGAATTTCACGAAAGTTTGAATATCAAGCTGATGATTTTGCTCGCAAACAGGGTTTTGGAAATGAGTTAGTTCAGGGTTTAATCAATTTAACCGCGCAGCACTTATCCTATTTGCACCCACATCCTTTAAAAGTTTTTTTAACCTATTCACATCCACCAGTTGTTTACCGCATAGAAAAACTCTTAAATACACATCAAAAATGAAAAACCTCCAAATTTACTCTTATAGAAAATACGTCCTTGCTTCCCTTGTTATATTTATTGCCCTCGTATACATTGGAAAATTATTTCAAATTCAAATTTTATCGGATAAATACAAAAAGCTAGCTGAAAGAAATTCTGTTCGATACATTTACGAATATCCTTCTCGTGGATTAATTTACGACAGGAAAAATAAGTTAATGGTTTATAACAAAGCTTCTTTTGATATCGTTGTGGTTCCAGGTGATATTGAACAACTGGATACCAACAAGCTTTTGAATATTCTTTCTATAACAAAAGAAGAATTTTTGCGACGATTAAATCTAGCTAAAAAATATTCTCGTTTTCAGCCTAGTGTTTTCGAAGCTAATATTACAGAGGAGGTTTACAGTAAGTTTCAGGAAAATAAGTATTTTTTCAAAGGATTTTATGTTCAAAAAAGAACCATTCGACAATACCCCTATTTCACTGCACCTCACCTTTTAGGTTATTTGGGAGAAGTTTCTCCCTCAATTTTATCACAGGATAGTTTTTATCAACCAGGAGATTACATTGGGATCTCAGGATTAGAAAAAGCATATGAAAAGGAATTGCGAGGTGTAAAAGGTCTACGCGTGATGCTTGTTGATGTTCATAATCGAATTAAAGGCAGCTATAAGAACGGTGCGTTAGATAAAAAACCCATTCCTGGAAAAGATTTGTATACAAGCATAGATCTCGAACTACAGATGTATGGGGAAAAACTTATGCAAAATAAGCGTGGTGCAATCGTTGTTATAGAGCCCAAAACGGGAGAAGTGCTAGCATTAATCTCAAGTCCATACTATGATCCAAATCTGCTGGTAGGGCGTGATAGAGCTAAAAATTATCGAAATTTAGCCCAAGATACCATCAATCATCCGCTTTATAATAGGGCAACCATGACCAAGTATCCACCCGGAAGTGTTTTTAAAATCTCTAATGCTCTTGCAGCTCTTAAATACCAATTGATCGATAGAAATACAGCTTTTTCGTGTTATGGAGCATATCCCGTTGGTGGAGGTCACGATATTGATTGTCATATTCATCCTTCGCCATTAAATTTGCCTGGTGCTATTCAATACAGTTGCAACACGTATTTTTGTTATGTTTTCAAACATTTTGTCGACAACAATCAATTTCCATCTAGTCGAGAAGGGTACATAGCATGGAAAAATGTAATTAACAAACTTGGGTTTGGGCATCCCCTAGGCATAGACCTTCCTGGAGAGTTTGGGGGAAATGTGGCTAATGCCATTTACTACGACCAAATGAAACGAACAAAAAAATGGTATGCTAATTCTATAATATCCGTTGCTATCGGACAAGGAGAAATAGGCGCAACGCCCTTGCAACTTGCTAACTTAGCTTGTATTATTGCTAACAGAGGCTACTATATCGTTCCTCACATTGGTAAAGCTGTGGGTTCACCTCAAAATGTCTTGTCATTTCTAAAAATTGATGTAGATATTGATAGCTCTTTATTTATGCCAATCATCGAAGGCATGGAAATGGCAGTATTAGGAGGGACCGCTACTATAGCGCAAATTCCAGGCATTTCAGTTTGCGGGAAAACGGGTACAGCGCAAGATCCTCCACGGAAAAATCATTCAGTTTTTATTGCTTTTGCCCCAAAAAATCATCCTAAAATTGCCATTGCTGTCCTTGTTGAAAATTCAGGGTTCGGAGCAGAATGGGCTGCCCCTATTGCTAGTTTGATGATAGAAAAATACCTTAAAGGCAAGGTGAACCGCAAAGATCTCGAACAAAAAATTATGAATGCTGTTTTGTTAAACCCATACAAATGAAAGAAAAAATAATTCACACGCATCGCCTTGATTACCTTCTTATTTTTGCATATTTAATACTGACTATCATAGGTTGGATAAGCATTTTTGCTTCAAGTTATGACCCTGACAAGTTTACCAAGTTTACATTGTTTAATTTAAATACACTTTATGGTAAGCAACTTCTTTGGATTCTCATGTCTTTTATTCTGGCTGTTGTGATTTTAATTCTCGATGTGAAATTTCTAGTAAACATGGCTATTCCTTTTTATTGGGTGACCATAATTCTACTTGTTTTAACTCTTGTCATAGGAACGATAATTGCAGGAAACAAAGGGTGGATCAACTTAGGTAATGGAATTTTATTACAACCCACCGAATTTGTGAAATATGCCGTCTCGCTGGTCTTAGCTTATCTACTCAATTTACCTGCTTTTAACCTGGAAAACAAGAAAAACATTTATCTATTAATTGCCATTGTCGTATTGCCAACCTTTATTGTTTTGCTCCAAAATGATGCAGGTAACGCTGTGGTATTTATTTCATTTTTTTTCCTTTTTTATCGGCTAGGTCTTCCGGCTTTTTTCTTCTTTTTGTTCTTTTATGCCATTGTTCTTTTTTTCCTTTCTTTGCTAATAAAGCAATATGTTCTTATTTCTATCATTACTTTGCTTATGATTCTAAGCACCATCCTATTGAACAAAAACAGGAAAGCTATTCTAAAAATTTTAATCAGTTGGGTTTTTAGTATTGTTTTAATTGTTAGTACAAATTATGTGTTTTTTCACGTGCTGAAGAAACACCAACAGGATAGAATCAATGTACTCATTGGAAGAGAATATGACGAAAGAGGTTCAGCGTTTAATATTCAACAATCCCTTGTAGCTATAGGATCGGGAGGCCTTACAGGCAAAGGATTTATGCAAGGGACTCAAACCCGATACAATTTTGTTCCTGCTCAAGCAACCGACTTTATTTTTTCAGCCATCGGTGAACAACTTGGCTTCATAGGATCTACGTTTGTTATTCTACTGTATGTCTTGATTATCCTTCGCATGTTCAATCTGGCGGAAAAACAACGTTCGACTTTTTCAACTGTTTTTATATATTCGACAGCTTTTATCATTTTCGTTCACGTAGTCATAAACATAGGAATGACTCTATCTCTTGTGCCTGTTATTGGTATTCCCCTTCCCTTTGTTAGTTACGGCGGGTCATCCTTTCTTGCTTTTACTTTAATGTATTTTACCGTTATAAAATTAAACATGCATAAAAATGAAGTCTTATAATAAATTACAAACAAAACGTCTATTCATCGGCATTCCACTTATCCCTGACAAAAAAAGTATCGAGATTTTTTACACTATTCAGAAAGCCTTACAAAAGGAAAAAATTACCTGGACAAGGCCTGATCAATGGCACATTACCCTTCATTTTTTCGGAGAAATAGATGCTTCAAAAATGAGTGATATTATTGCTTGTATGAATGAGAGTTTTTCAACATTTTTATCCGAACAGGTGCAAGTAAAAAACATGGGGTTTTTTGGCTCAAGGCATTCTCCTCGCGTTTTATGGTGGAATATATTTCCTGCAGAAAAACTTATTCAGATTCAGCAATCCCTTGCAGAACAGTTGCTTTTGCATAACTTCGAAATTGAAGATAGAAGTTTTCAACCACATTTAACCTTGGGTCGCATAAAAATTTTGAAAGACATCGAACTTTTTGAGCACCTTTTGTCTCAATACAGGGACGCTGTTTTTTTCAATGCTTTCATCGAGAAAATTTTACTCTATGAAAGCGTTTTGTCATCACAAGGACCAACATACATTCCTTGGTACACTTACTCACTAAAAAAATAGCTTGCCATGCATGAAAAATTTATGTTGAGATGTTTAGATTTAGCCAAGGGAGGAATAGGACTTGTAGAACCAAATCCTTATGTGGGTTGTGTAATTGTTCAAGAAAATCAGGTTGTTAGTGAAGGGTTTCATCATCGGTTTGGGGGACCACATGCTGAAGTTGAAGCCATTCGTGCTCTACCCTCTGCAATAAATCCTTCTCATACGACTCTATATGTAAATCTTGAACCTTGTTCACATTATGGAAAAACTCCTCCATGTGCTGATCTTATCACCCAAAAAGGATTCAAACTTGTAGTCATTGCTATGCAAGATCCTAACCCCCTTGTTGGTGGCAATGGAATAAAAAAGTTACAAGATGCTGGCATTCAAGTAGAAGTTGGAATATGTGAAAAAGAAGCCCGAGAATTAAATCGTCGATTCATTACTTTTCACACGCAAAAACGACCTTACATTATTTTAAAATGGGCTCAAACACGTGACGGTTTCATAGACCTAGAAAGAGATCAACTTTTATCTCGAGATAATTTTTGGATTACTACTAGCATTACCAACATCATTACCCATCAATGGCGAAGCCAGGAAACAGCTATTATGATAGGAAAAAACACTTTACTTAAAGACAATCCTCAGCTAAATGTTCGACACTATCATGGTAAAAACCCAACTCGAATCCTTGTTAGTTCGTCTCATTTAAACTCAGAAAGCTTAGCAGGAACTTTTTTACATCAGGATTTTTCACCCGTTTTAATTATTAACCCACATGTTAGGAAAATTGAGGGTCATGTGGAATGGATCCGTGTTCCACACGATGAGCTTTTTTTGAACAATGTACTAAAAGCACTTTTTGAAAGAAATATATTAAGTCTTATCGTTGAAGGCGGCAAACAACTTCTTGAAACATTCCTACGTGCCTCGATGTGGGACGAAGCTCGTGTTCTTGTTGGTGAAAAAAATTTTTCTAGGGGAATAAAAGCCCCTGTACTTCCAATGGCCATGCTCGAAAAAATCGAAACCTATCATAAAGACCTTTTGTTTTATTACAAAAATTTTGCTGTATGATGTACCTCTTGCTTGCGGTTTTTTGTTCTACTTCCATCATGCTTATTTTCAAGATTTTACCTCGCTTTAAGGTTTCCTCTCTACCGGTAATTCTTGCCAATTATGTGTCTGCCATTATTTTAGGTATAATTCACATCTCAGCTTCTGCAGAACCCATAAGCACCGCTAAATTGCTTAACATGCTTCCTGCCTACGCTGGTGGTGTTTTTTTTGTACTTGTTTTTCTCCTTTTTAGTGAGTCAGCAAGAACCATTGGCATTGCCATTACTTCGGTCAGCAGTAAAATGTCTATAATAATACCCGTTTTGGCAGGCATTCTCTTTTGGAATGAACCTCTTTCGTGGAATAAAAGCATAGGGGTCCTGTTTGCCATGACCTCTTTTGGTTTAATTTTATATAAACCTCAAACAGAAATAAAAAAAGGCCTGAAAGCACTCTTCTTTCCTCTATTGCTCCTTTTAGGAAACGGAACAAATGATATTATTTTGAAAATAGCTCAATCTTTCTACTGCAACAGCATGATTGACTATTTTGGCTATTTGCTTATGGTTTTTATGGTAGCCTTGATAGTCGGTAGTTTCTTAATTCTTTTTGTTCCTCAACGAAAGGAACTTTTAAATTCAAGCACATGGCTGTGGGGTTTTCTTATTGGAACATTAAATTGGTATAGTACATACTTCTTTATGCTAGGACTTAAAACTTTTGATATCAGTGTTTTTATTCCTATTTTTAACGTAGGCATTGTTAGCTTTGGAGCGCTTTTCGGCTTTTTAATTTTCAAAGAGCCATTTTATAAAATAAATTTAATTGGTTATCTGTTTGCTCTGCTTGCAATAACATTAATATCACTATGAAAAAATTCGTCAAAATTCTTGATCAGCAAGCATCGGCTATTTATCGTGAAAAAAACAGTCGTTTCATAGCTTTTGTCTTTCCTGTATTCACAGAAGAAATGGCTCGTCAACACCATGAAGAAATCAAAAAAAGCCACCATGATGCCGATCATTTTCCATATGGCTATATCCTCGGATTAAACAAAGAAATACAGCGTTCTAGCGATGATGGAGAACCTTCGGGCACAGCTGGAAAACCTATTTTAAATGAACTCCTTTCTTTTGATGTAACTTATACCATGCTCGTTGTAGTTCGTTACTTTGGTGGTACAAAGCTAGGCACCTCTGGTCTTAAAGAAGCATTTAAAACAGCGGCCCATCTATCTCTTCAAAATGCGAAAATTGTTGAAAAGCAACCTGCACGAAAATTAATCGCAACCGTGCCATATGAGCATCAACACTTGGTCTACACATACGCAAACAAAAATCATTTTTCCATTGAAGAATCGCAACCTAATGAAACAAACGTAAAATTTAGCATCCTGGTTCCATTATCTTTGGTTGAACTAGCACAAAACAGCTTATCCATGTTGGGTACTTGTCTCCAAGATGATGACCTTTTTTTCATATAAAGTTGTGTTATTTATTTATTTTTGTTTACCGTAAACATGACTTATGAAAATTCTTCTTGTACAAACTGCTTCACTGGGTGATGTTGTACTTGCTACGTCAGCTGTCCATTCCTTAAAACATGCTTTTCCTGAAGCTGAAATCCACTTTGTCTGCAAACACTCAACTGCTGATGTTCTCCGCAATCATCCATGGATCCATACCCTCTGGGTTTGGGACAAATCTTCCAAAAAACTAGATCATTTGTTGAAACTTATTTTTTCTCTTCGAAAACACCGTTTTGACGCAGCTATAACTTTTCAACGCTATTTTTCTTCGGCCTTTTTATTGCTTTGTATAAAAGCCAACAAGAAAGCCCTATTTTCGTCGAACTTTTTATCTTACTTTTTTAAACACCGCATCCAACATGTTTTCATAGGCAAACACGAAACAGAAAGAAATTGGGAGTTATTAAAAACAATTTTTCCAACGATTGAGTATAAAAAACCCATTTTATTTCCTCTAATTCCTCAACAAAGCCTACCAACAAAACCATTTATTACGATTTTTCCTGGATCTCTTTGGGAAACAAAACGAACACCTCTAGAAAAATGGATAGAGCTCATTCGACAGTTGCCCTCAGATTGGGAAGTTCTGCTACTGGGGAGTAAAGCTGATAATTCGTTAGCTGACTTTATCAAAAAACATGCAGGAAGAGAATCTGTCCACAATTGGTGTGGGCAGCTTTCACTGCTTGAAATAGCGTATGTAATGAAACAGGCTCAGATGAATTATTCGAATGACAGTGCACCAACGCACATTGCTTCTGCTGTCGATGCTCCCGTAACTACCGTCTATTGTAGCACAATACCCGCTTTTGGATTTTATCCCATATCCTCTCGGAGTTTTATCGTCGAACCAGCAGAAAAACTGGATTGCCGTCCATGCAACAACCATGGTAAAAGAAACTGTCCCTTAAAACATTTCCATTGTGGAAACACAATTGATGTCTCATCTCTTTTAAAACCGTTAAAACATGAATAATCTTTATCGTGAAGACCTTCTTAACGCAACTCATATTTTAAAAAAGGGAGGAGTTATTCTTTACCCTACCGATACAATCTGGGGGCTTGGCTGCGATGCAACAAATGAATCAGCTGTAAAAAAAATTTTTGATATTAAACAACGTCCCCCGCAGAAAAGCTTTATCATACTGGTTAACTCTCTCGAAATGCTCGAAAATTATGTTGAATGGGTCCCTCCTATCGCTAGAGAACTGATAACTCAAATTTCTACTCCTCTCACCATTGTTTATCCAAAAGGGAAAAATGTTGCACCATCGTTGCAACCTCCCGACAAATCAATTGCCATTCGCTTAACCCGTGACCCCTTTTGCCTCGATCTCATCAGTCAATTTGGCAAACCTATCGTAAGCACATCTGCAAATCTTAGCGGTTTTCCCCCTCCTAAGATCTTTAAAGAAATTGATCCAACGCTTTTAACTCTTGTAGATTATGTAGTTAAATACAGACAAGATGACCTTTCACACATGAAACCCAGTACCATTATTCGCATTACAGATGATTGGAATTACGAAATATTGAGGCAATGACCCTATTCAATACCACTATAGTATTTCATAAATTGTATTCTTTCGTAAACAGCAGGATTGCTAGAAGAGTGATAAGATAATTTTCCTCGAAAATCAGAGATTTTGCTAAAATTGTGACGTTCCATCCAAGTTTGCATATCCTTGAGAATAGTAGGTATAACTTCTGTTCCTTCCTGGTAAAGAACAGATACGAGTTGTACTGCTTTGGCTCCAGCTAAAATTAATTTAATGGCATCTTCAGCCTTGTGAACTCCTGTACTTGCACAAAAGTCACACTGGACCCGATCAGAAAGAAGGGCAATCCAACGCAAGGGCAAAACCACCTCATGAGATGTACTAAAAGGATTAGCTGCTACAACTTGCATGTTTTCAATATCAATATCTGGGGAATATGTACGATTGAACAAGACAAGTCCTTTTATTTTTTTCCAAGAAAGCTGAGTGACAAAGCGCGCAAGATCGGTAAAGTAATAACCCAATTTTACAGCCACAGGTATCTGTGTTTCTTCGATCACTTTATCGATGATGTTATAATATTGTTTTTCAATTTCTACGGCTAATAAATTGGGATCTGATGGTAAAATAAAAATATTCAGCTCAATACCATCAGCTCCTGCTTTTTCTATTTCTTTGACATAAGATACCCACTGGCTTAAGGAATAACAGTTTATGCTGGCAATAACAGGTATAGACAAATTTTCTTTTGCTTTACGTATTAATGTCAAATACTCATCCACTGCTTGTGAAGAAGAATAATTGGTAATATAATCGTACGCCTCGGTGTAGTCAAATGCTGTAGATGCTTGCTTAAAAAGCTGTTGAGCCTGCATTTCAATTTGTTCCTCGAAAATAGATTTCAAAACTACAGCTCCAATCCCTTTCTCTTCCATTTCTTTAAGATGATCAAGTTTTAACGTCAGTCCACTGCTTCCTGCTATTAACGGATTTCTTAATTTTAACCCCATGTATTGCGTTGAAAGATCTACCATAATTTTAACTTTTTACAAAAATAAATAATTATTAATACTCAATTCCGTATTTTTCAAACACTCCTGGAGTTTTAATAAGTTCAACAGCTTTTTGAATTTCATCATCTATCTCGTAAATGGTTTCAAAATAAGCATTCGTCCCATAAATATTTCGTGCAAGGTAGGCTTTTAAGATGGTTTTAATGATCTTTTCACTTTGCTTGTAGCCGTCTTCATCAAACTTGACTTGCTTTTCTGCATAATTCAAAAATGTTTTTAACAAACTTTCAGAAACCCAAAATTTTTTTACGAAATCTTCAGCGGTTGGATAAATTTTTTTCAGGCTATCTCTACGATTTTCTAAAAAATCAAGCGAGAATGAAGAAAACACATTTTTTCGAACAAGTTGCCCATAATATTTGCTATATTTCGTGGTATCAAGAGGAATGAAGACATCAGGCATGATACCCCCACCCCCATACACTATACGTCCTTTGCTAGTCTTATAACGCAATGAATCAGGAAATTTGATAGAGTCTGGATTAACGAGTTCTCCATGTTTCATGCGCTCAGATAATTCATTATAATATTTTTCCATACCATCTTTATAAGGCTTTTGTATGCACCTTCCGCTTGGAGTAAAATATTTAGCCACCGTTAAACGAATGACTGAACCGTCTGGCAAAGTAAAAGGTCGTTGAACTAAACCTTTCCCGAAGGAGCGTCGACCCACAATGAGGGCTCTATCCCAATCCTGCAAGCTCCCAGCAACTATTTCACTAGCTGAGGCACCACCTTCATCAATCAAGACAACCAACTTACCTTTTTCAAAAAGGGATAAAGAATGAGCATAATAACGCTGTGGAGCTTCTTGTTTCCCCTGCGTATAAACAATCAATTTATTTTTTTCAAGAAACAAATCTGCAAGATTAACAGCTGTGATCAAATATCCCCCACTGTTGTTTCGTAAATCCAAAATAAGGGCTTCCGGCTTCGATGGAAATTTTTTAAAAGCATCCTGAACTTCTTGTTCTGTCTTTTGAGCAAATCGAGATACTTTAATATATCCTATTTTCCCATCTATCATGTATGAAGCATCAACACTATAAAGGGGAATTTTATCCCGAGTTATAGTAAAATCGAGCAGCTCTTTTTCGCCAGGACGAACAATTTGAACTGTTACCTTCGTTCCTTTCGGCCCTCTCAATTTTTTTAAAACATAATCATTGGTTACATGTTTACCTGTAGCTTTTTCTCCATCAATGGTTACAATCTTATCTCCGGCACGGATGCCTACAAGTTCGCTCGGACCTCCAGCTATGACTTCCACAACATTGATGGTATCCCTAAGTATTTGAAATTGAACACCGATACCTTCGAAGCTCCCTTGCAAAGGTTCGTCCGCTTTCTTTATTTCTTCAGCTGTAAAATATGCACTATGGGGATCTAGATCTTCAAGAACTTTTTTGATGGCGACTTCTGTAAGCTTTGCTTGATCAATATCTTCTACATAATATTTCCGTAAAAGCTGAAAAAAACGTTTGATTTTATAATCCTGTAACAAAGAATCAGTTGTCGTCTGCTGAGCAAAAACTAGCTGAAAAACTAAAAAGAACACTTGAAAAAAGAACAACTTTCGCATGGTAGAACTATATTTGTACAAAAATACACTCAAAATTTATATGAATGATAAGCTCATATTTTATGCTTTACTCAATGCTAGTCTTATTAGCATACTCTTATTGATTGTCTACTTTTTCCCCTTGCCCATGCATGGCGTTTATCCTCATACTATCGAAGGTTTGTGGGGTATCATAACAGCACCTTTGCTTCATGCAAGCATTGAGCATTTGTTCAATAATCTTTTTTCGCTTTTCATTCTCTTGTTTATTCTCTTTTTACATTTTTCCCCGGTATCTTGGCAAATACTGCTTATTTCTTACTTATTACCTGGTGTCTTTACCTGGTTTTTTGGTCGCGAAGCTTATCATATTGGGAGCAGCGGTATAGTTTATGCTCTTACGACATATATTTTTTTCACGGGCTTTCTGGTTGCCAATTATTCTCTTGTTGCTCTGTCGTTTCTTGTCATTTTTTTGCACACGGGTTTTCTTTGGGGCATGTTCCCACTTCAGCAAGACATCTCCTGGGAAACACATTTTGGTGGCTTTATTACGGGATTGCTTTCATCTGTTCTTTTTTTAAAGAAAATCAAAAACTATTATCCAGAGCCCATAGATGATGAAAAGGAAAAAGAAAATGAAAACAATTTAGAAAATTTTAAAGAACACGAAAAAGACCCAGAAAATTAAGATTGGAAGCAATGTTCTAAACCAAAACCATCCTGTTTTTTCAATATATTCCAAGGCTTTATTGTATACCAACCAAAAAGGATAAGACATAAATATTATCCCCTCTTTTATTCCTCCAAACATAAACCAAATAAGTCCGATCGTAAACGCAATGTAAAAATTAAACAACAGATGCCTCGTAGATATTTTATATACAACGAAAGACCAAAAAATGAAATTAAATAACAAAAAGACTATCAATCCTCCGAGTAAGGCTTGAAGAGGTATTACCGAAAAATTCGGAAGATTCATGGAAAAAATCAAGTAATCTTGTTGGAATGTATTCTGAAAAAACAAAATAGATCCTGCATAAACCAAGGGTAAACTCCATCCAAGCATGAAAATCAAAAAAGTTCGAAAACTTAAAACGGTCCAAACAACTAACATAGAAAGACCAAGTAATGTTAACGCCCATCCTCCAGGGTGAAGAAAAACCGTCATCCCTGCTAGCATGCCTATAAGCAACGTTCGTGCATATATGGAATGTTTTTCTTTAACATCATAAAATGCGTAAAACATGATTGACATTAAAAACCAAAGCAACAACGTATCCCAGAAAATAGACCACCTTAAAAATAAAATAAGGCTAAGCAAAAGCAGCATTATCAGCAAAAAACAATTCTGCGTATCTCCTTTATTGCAAGTAATATCGTAAGTTAAATATAAAAAAACAATTAAAATGGCAATGCTTAAAAAAAAAACATTGGATTCCCGACCTCAACTGACCACAACCACTGTTGCGATAAAAGTTTTCCTATTGAGTATTTTGTTAATATCCACAAAATGCTTGCAACTAAAGAGATAACATATATGCTTCGTATAAAAGAATTACTTAACATGATTTTATTGGAGATTTAAATTTTCTACGTCCTTACCTATGTCTTTTCGATAATGAACTCCTTCAAAATGTATAAAAGATGCCTGCTGATATGCTAGATGTAGTGCTTCCTGAAGAGTGGGCCCTTCTCCAACTACTGCAAGCACTCGCCCTCCTGATGTCACTAGTTCGCTCCCTTTTTGCTTTACTCCAGCGTAGAACCAATGTATTTTTTCTTCGTTTACTTTTTGATGAATGAAAATAGGAAAACCCACCTCATACTTGTCGGGATAACCCTTCGATGCTAAAATGACTGTTGCAACATAAGATGGAGCGATTTCCATTCTGTATTCGTATAACGCTCCTCGTGCCACATGTTCAATCAACTCGACAAAGGAGCTTTTAATTCGTGGCAAAATGGATTGAGTTTCAGGATCACCTAAGCGAACATTGTATTCAATGAGATACGGATCTCCTTGAACTATCATTAAACCAAAAAACAAAAAACCGTGATATGCTATTTGTTCTTTTCGTAAACCATCTAAAGTCGGCTCTATAATTCGCTTACATATTTTTTGCTTTAAGGCTTCATCAACAAAAGGAACAGGAGAAATGGATCCCATTCCTCCAGTGTTGGGACCTAAATCATGATCGTAAACTCTTTTGTAGTCTTTAGCTTCAGGTAGCAATACATAAGAATTTCCATCCGTAACAATAAAAAATGAAACTTCCACACCTTTCAGAAATTGTTCTATCACAAGTTTTTCTCCAGCTTTCCCGTATATCCTGTCCTTTGCTATTTTATTAACATGTTCTTTGGCTTCTTCAAGAGTTTGAGAAATAACCACACCTTTACCTGCCGCAAGCCCATCAGCTTTAATCACATAGGGGGCAGCATTATTTTCTAAAAATTTCATTATGTCTTCATATTGTTCAATATGAAAAGTTTTATATGCTGGAATTGGAATATGATGGCGTAAGCAAAAATCCCTTGCCCAAGCTTTGCTTCCCTCAAGCAAAGATGCTGTAGCGGAAGTTCCTATGATGCCTCCGTCCCACTCACCAAGGTGTTTTTCCATCTCATCACGCCAGCCACGAACAAGTGGCTCTTCTGGCCCAACTACTACGTATTGTATAGCTCTTTTTTTAATAAATGCAGTTAATTTAGCATAGTTGTAAATATCAAGTTGCACATGTTGAGCAACATCCGCCATCCCATCATTACCTGGACAGGCATAAACATTTTCTTTCCCCACTTCTTGAGCTAAACGCCAACAAAGAGCATGCTCACGCCCGCCTGTGCCAATAACCAAAAAACGTTGCATTGAGATTTATTTTTCGTTAAAATTAAAGCGCACTACCAGATGATAAAAATACATGTCGTCATCTAGCAAGATAAAAGAAAAATCAAGAGGATATCCTGATTTTCTTCGCATTTCAAGAAAACCTAGACCTTCATTTTTTTCTGTTGAAACATCATTTGTAAAAAGCTCTTGGTTTTCCTTGAACCGTCGATTTACTTCACGGATTCTTTTTTCGATGATATTTCTGCTATGGAGAGTCACCACATTTCCTGCATCAATGGTTAGAATTTGACGTTTGCGTGATAAAATAAAAAAAGATATGTGTAAAGGGAATTCGTTGTGTTCAATAATATTTTTAAGTATCTCATGAGCTGTAAGAAGTATTTTCTGGCGATTTCGTTTTTCTTCAGTGTTGAAATGAATTTCCATGTCATCTAGTATCCTATCAGCTTTGCGTTCTGTTAAAGCTCCTTTAAATGTTAATAAAACATCGGCACCAACCGTAATCTCTTTTATGTATTCATCAATATTAAATTTTGAACCTGCTTTCATTAATTTTTTTGCAAATATACATAAAATAAAATAGAGAAATGCTATAAAAATCCCGTTTCCCGATGGGATGCATGGGGTAGCTGGATAAATTGTATTTTGCTAAAAAATAGCAATGTAAACGTTACTGTGGATGGGATATCCACAAGGATAGCATTTTTGCTAAAAAATTTTAAAACTAAAGTAAAACAATTTGGTCATACGGCCGAAGAACAACATGATATTACTCATCCTTTTTTTTCCTTTCTCTAAAAGAATTAGGCTTTGCTGGGAAATTATTAAAAATAAAAATTGTTAATGACTTATATTGCTTTCATTACCTTAAAAGGCAAGGAAAAATGAACGAATGCATCATACAAAAAGCGTTAGCTTTAAATTTACCATTTGAAAAATTATTATTTCATTACAGTCTGAATTTTTAAGCAACTTTCTACCTTTGAAGTACAAGTTTTTAGTTCCGAGGTAGAAATTTTACCTTCTGATATACCTTTTTTCTTCCGCGATACCTTTTTTTATCTAGGAGATACTTTTTTTATTTCTAAGATACCTTTTTCTATCGCTGAAGTACCTTTGAGACAGCTTCAATCCGGGTTTAAGTTACCTTCAGAATTACCTGTACATAAGACCAGTAAAACAACCGAAATATACACTCATGTAACAAAAAAGTTTTCAAAAAAATTAAAAGTCCGTTTGATGCTTTGTGAAAAACAAAAAGTAAGATTATACACCCAAAATAGATGTATGTAATTACTTTACTCCTATAAAACTTTAATTTTTTTTATCCTATTTCTGTATAAAAGATCTTTTTATGTACATTTGCAATACATAAAGTTCGTATATGAATAAATCCTCTTTCGAAATTCACACATCGCATATACATAAAGAATCTTGTAATTGCGAAGCCTGCATTTTAAAAAACATGCTTTTTAATCATCTACCCCAAGAAGAAGCTGAGAAGTTATGTTTCATAAAAAAAGAAATTCATTTTCAAAAAGGTGAAGTTATTGTTAAAGAGAATGATCCAATCGAATATTTTTTCTACCTTAAAAATGGTTTGATCAAAATTTCAAAGATGCTAGACAACAACAAGCAATTCATTTTAAAGCTGGCTCGACCACATGATTACATCAGCCTTCTATCTTATTTTCATAAACAACATTATTCTTATACTATGATTGCTATTGAAGAATCCGATATTTGCGTATTCCCCCTAGATCACATACAAAATCTTATGATTTCTTACCCTGAATTCACGGTTAGTTTTTTACAAAAAGTTAACAAAACAGCAGATCACCTCATTGAACGCTTTTTAACCATAAACAGTCGTAATCTACGAGGTAGAATAGCTCTAATTCTGTTGGAATTAAGTGAAAAGATATATCACGCTAAATCTTTTGAGATACCTTTTTCACGTAAAGAAATGTCCGAACTTATAGGAATGACAACCGAAAACGTCATACGCATACTAAGCGAGTTTAAGAATGAGAACATCATTAAAATCAGTGGGAAAGAAATTGAAATTGTCAACAACGACAAACTTAAATTTATTGCTGAACACGGATAATTATGCATCACATCGAGCCTTTTTATTCATGGAGGAAATATTATATCAGTGAGCACGACGAAAAAAATCCATTTTATGGAATGGATTATTCGTCTCTTTCGCCCAGAAACACGGTGTATAACTATTATATTCACCCCTATTGGGATGAATTTGGTTCACAAACACTTTATTTAAAAGTACTATCAGCAGATTATGTCAACCAATTTCTAATACTTGAATTTATTGGAGAATGGAACGATTGCCTCTACAACGATATCATGTTTTTAAAAAGGAATGTTATTGACCCCTTTATTCGGGAAGGCATAAAATATTTTATTCTTATCGGAGAAAACGTGCTTAATTTTCATTATTCCGACGATTCCTATTATCAAGAATGGAAAGAAGACATTGAAGACGGATGGATTGTTACCATCGGATTTCGCAAACATGTGGTAGAAGAAATGCTAAAAATTCATTTAGACCATCATATCTACTTTTTGGAAAAATTTCTGGAGTTAGACTGGCGAATTTTTACCCCTCAAACTTTATTTAATTATGTTCAACAACAACTTCATAGAACATTACCGTGATTCAATCTTTCCTTACGATGCGGACATATTGCCCATTTCGCAGGAAAAAGAACATATATTCTCCCGCATTTATTTTTCGGAAACTCATTCTTCTTCACCCTTCTCTTGCAAACATAATCAACTGTTCCAATCTGTCTCTGTTTCATCCATCCAATCCACCCCAAAATTGCAAAATAAACAATTCATCTTACTGGATGTACTTTTTGTCCCTTTTATCATTGCTGCTCTTCTTTTTTTGAAGTTATCAAAAACAAAAATTTATCTTTCTCAGCTCTTTAAGCTGTTTAATAACTCATTCATTCTCAACAGAAATTTTTGGGTTACCTCCATAAGCATTGTTAATGGAATTTTGATTTTATCCATGAGCATTTGCTTTTTGCAAGATAAGCTCGTGAGCAGCGAAAGTTTCATGATCTTAGAAACTACGATAAAATATCTTTTGCTATATTTCTTTATTCGATGGATGTTAATAATATTTATTGGATGGCTTATGGAGAACAATCTTATGGCTCAGCAATATATCCTCCAAGACATTGCAATTCTTTTTTTAAGCGGGACAATACTTGGAATCTTTCACCCACTTGTTATGACCCTGCCTTTTACTATAATAGTCCATAGTATTCTAGTGATTACTCTTGCCCTTGTCCTTCTGGTTCGCTGGTATGAAGGGTTAAAACTCGGGTTTCGAGAAAAAAACTACGGCTTATTTTACTTTTTTTTGTACTTTTGCACCGTCGAAATTTTACCCCTGCTATATTTAATAAAATTTCTGGGGGTAATGTAAATACTCCAGGTATGAAAGGGAAAAAGATTCTTATTTCTCAACCACCTCCAGCCGAAAATGAAAAAAATCCTTACAGCGAACTCATAGCCAAATACAATGTGGAAATTACTTTTAAAAAATTTTTTAAAGTTGTTCCTCTGACCTCCCTTGAATTTAGGCAAAAAAATAAGTGTAAAATTAATGACTTTGATGCCGTAGTATTTACGAGTAAAAATGTGGTCGATTTCTATTTTCAAATGCTCAAAGACCTACGAATTGAGATAAAAGACAACATGAAATACTTTTGCTCAAGCGAAAAAATTGCTGTTTATCTTCAAAAATATATCCCTTTTCGTAAACGAAAAATATTGTATGGAAATACTTCTTTAAACGACCTTGAACCTATTTTCAAAAAAGAAGAAAACATCAAGTTGAAGTACTTAGTTCCCACGAGCGATAGTTCTTACGATTTTTCTGCTAATATTCTAAAAATCAACAACCTAAACTACCAAAAGTTGATCATCTTTAAAAACGAATATGAAGATTTAAGCACTTTGCCAATCCAAGAATATTCAATTTTATGCTTTTTCAGTCCGCACGGGATTAAATCTCTTTTTCACAACTTCCCCGATTATCAACAAAATGATCAAATTATTCTGGTTCATGGCAATTCAACAGCAGAAGAAGCCCAAAATTACAATCTAAAAATAGCTCAAGTTGTTCCTAACAAAGAAAGTCCTAGTATTGTTGATGCTCTTGACAAACTATTATTTCTTTTAAACAAAAAGAAAAAAGAAAAGTGATTTATTCATTCCCCAAAAAATTTCGCACTTTCAAAAAAAATAAAATTGATCTTTTTTTCGAAAAAAAAGAACAATTTAATGAATTTCCTTTTTTAGTTCGATATTTTGGGGAAGAAGACGATGAGGGAACATATCGCATTCTCATTACTGTTTCTAAAAAGAAAATTCCCCTTGCTGTTAAACGAAACACAATAAAACGAAGAATAAGAGAAGCGTGGCGTAAACATGCTCCTGTTTTATTAGAAAAATTACACCAAAAAAATCTTATACTTTACATCAACTTACACTTCACTCAGACCCATCCTTTGCCTTATCATGATATTGAACAAGCAATAAAAAAAGTGATAGAACGTTTAATTCATGCTCATGAAAAAATGGCTTAGTGTTCCTTTTATTTGGATGATTAAAATTTATCAGCGGGTTGTATCACCCTACTTACCACATTCATGTCGTTTTACGCCCACTTGTTCCCATTATGGTATAGATGCCTTTAAAAAACATGGTCCTTTCTTTGGTTTTATATTAACTTTTTGGCGAATTTTGCGTTGCAATCCCTGGGGTGGATCTGGATACGATCCGGTTCCTGATAAACTTTTTAAAAATAAAAAAAGAAAAGCTTATGAAAAAAATTGCTAAATGGTTTTTTCTTGCAGCCTTAATCATTATATTTAGTTCATCAACAACCGATAAGGATTTTGAAATAACTAAAAATTTAGATATTTTTATCACGCTATACAAAGGGCTCAACCAGAATTATGTAGATGAACTTTTGCCCGGTGAATTGATGAAAATTGCCATTGATAAGATGCTCGAAGCACTTGATCCTTATACTGTTTTCATACCAGAAAGTGAGATTGAAGAATACCGCTTTATGACAACCGGACAATACGGAGGAATAGGAGCTCTAATCCACAAAGATAGCATGGACATTGTTATTTCAGAGCCTTATGAGGGTTTTCCTGCCTATAAAGCTGGACTTCGAGCCGGAGATATTATATTGGAAGTTAATGGCAAATCTGTAAAAGGTAAAAATACCTCAGAAGTTAGCGAAATGCTTAAGGGCGCTCCAGGCTCCAAGGTTACCATTAAAATTAAACATCCTATCACCAATGAAATCAAAGAATACACCATCGAACGAGCAGAAATAAAAGTTGATGATGTTCCCTATTATGGCATGGTAGACCCTAAGGTTGGCTACATTCGCCTTACTTCATTTACACAAAATGCTTCCCAGAACGTCAAATCAGCGTTGGAAAAACTCAAATCCGAATACCCAGAAATGGAAAGCGTTATTCTAGACTTGAGAAACAACGGTGGAGGTTTGCTGTTTGAAGCAGTAAACATCGTAAACCTTTTTGTTGATCGCGGTCAAATCGTTGTCGAAACCCGCGGTAAAATCAAAGAAACCAATAAAATTTATCGAACCCTTAACCCTCCTGTTGATAAAAACATTAAACTTGCTGTATTAATAAACGGAAATAGCGCTTCTGCAAGTGAAATTGTAGCCGGAAGCATTCAAGATCTCGATAGAGGAGTTATCGTCGGACAAAAATCCTTTGGCAAAGGACTTGTTCAAAATATTATTCCTCTAGTTTACAACACCAGTCTAAAGGTAACAACTGCTAAATACTACATCCCAAGCGGCCGTTGTATCCAAGCCATCGACTATTCTCATCGTAAAAACGGTTCTCCTATCAAACTTGCAGATAGTGTTCAACGTGTTTTCACGACAAAAAATGGAAGAATCGTTAAAGATGCCGGAGGCATCTTACCTGACATTGAAATTCCCTACGATTCCCTTAGCCCTATTGCTGTTAGCCTTGTTCTCAAAAACCATATTTTCAATTACGCCACCCTGTATGTTCATGAACATCCCTCCATTACAGATCCAGAAAAATTTAAACTTTCTGACGAAGAATACCAAAAATTCGTAAATTATCTTGCTGATAAAGACTTTGACTACACAACAAAAACTGAAAAAAAACTTCAAGAACTTAAAAACGCTTTGGAAAATGAAAAATATTTTCAGCTCGTTGCTTCTGAGTTTGAATCAATAAAACAAAAAGTTTCTCACGACAAAAACCGTGATTTAATTCTTTTTAAAGATCAAATTAAAGAACTTTTAGAAAGTGAGATTGTCGCAAGATATTATTTTCAAAAAGGACGCATAAAATATGAACTCTCGAACGATAAAGAGCTCAAGCGTGCTATAGAAATTCTTTTAAACGAAAAAGAATATAAGAAAATTCTGAACATTCATTAAAAAATGTGGAGTAAAAAAATAGATGTTGCCTTAAAGATACTTTTTGCTGTTTTGCTCATTGGACTCATATGGAGTAAATTTCTTTTATCCGCAACACAATTTTTATTGATTGGCTTAATTTTCATCTTCTCGTGGAGCCGTCAAGCATTCTTTAAAGCTTTGAAAGAACAATTGTTTTGGATTTTAACCTCTCTTTATTTTTTTCACTTAATTGGCATCTTATGGACAAATGATCTTAATTATGCATGGAAAGATATTCGTATAAAATTACCCTTGCTCACCATGCCCATTATTTTTGCATCTTATCGAGCATGGATAAAAGAAAGGAAAAATTATTTTTTGCTTTTCTTTGGCGTTGTTGTTTTTTCTTACATGATGCATTCTGCTGCTATTGCAATATATTTAAAACAACCATTACGTGATATATTGCTTTTAAGTCATATTCGTTTTAGTCTCATGATTTCTTTCTCTTTTGCTATTTTCATGTATTACGCTTATGAAAAATTTTCAAAAAAATATTTTATTTTATTTATGTTATTGGGAGCATTTCTTTTTGCATCTTATTTGTTCTATCTCGCTTCATTTACTGGCTATTGGTCTTTTTTATTCGTATCTTTTCTTTTATTGATTTACTTTTTTTTCAAAAAACAAAAAAAATATTTCTTCCTTAGTGGACTAATTTTCTTCTTTTTTGGATTTTACTTAGTTAAAGAAATAGTTTATGTCAAAAAAACTTGCTTTCCTACCTATAGTTTTTTTACGGTCGACACACCTCGAGAAAACGGTCATCCCACATACGAAAATCTGGAAGCCGAGACCATTATTTCTGCTTGGAATAAAAGAAGCACCCATACTATTTCAAGTTCTACTGATAGTCTTTTTCACACACTTGTTCGCTATTTAGCTTCCAAAGGTCTACCCGGCAATGATCAAGGGGTGTTAATGCTTACCTCATCTGATGTTCACAACATTGAAAACGGTATGAGCAACTATTTAATTCCTTCATTCAATTATACTCAAAAACGTCTTTATGAAATTTTCTGGGAATGGTATGCTTATTTGTTTGGTAAAGAATACACAGGCCATTCATTTACTCAACGTTTAAAATTATGGGAAGTCGGATTAACTATATTTAAAAATCATTGGATTTTTGGCGTGGGAACAGGAGATATACAACAAGAGTTTGTTCTTTTAAGTCAAACAGGTCAACTTCATTTTCTTCACAATAAGATTTTACGAACACATCAACAATACATTAGCATCGCTATTCAACTAGGAATCATAGGTCTTCTTTTACTTATTCTGCTTACCTTTTACCCACTCATATGTGCTATAAAGCAAAAAGACATCCTTTTTATTATTTTTGCATTGCTTTTAATAATTTCCATGCTTTATGAAGACACTTTAGAGTCTCAAGTTGGTATTTCATTTTTTGCTATTTTTACTAGCTTTTTTTCTTATCAAACCTGTTCAAAAACGTGAACCATGAAAATACAAACATTTTCTTTTCAATACGAACTCGTAGAAAAACAAGATGAATTAACAAATGATGAAACTTTTTTATTAGAAAAAGCCCTCCAACTTGTACGCAAAGCATACGCTCCTTATTCAGAATTTCATGTTGCAGCAGCTCTTTTGCTTGAAAATGGAGAAACCGTAGTTGGAAATAACCAAGAAAACATGGCTTATCCGAGTGGACTTTGTGCAGAGCGGGTAGCTCTATTTTATGCCAAAGCCCATTTCCCAGAAGTACCTATTGTTGGTATGGTTATCATCGCCGAAAGTGAAAAGTTTCCTCCTCAAGAACCAGTCACTCCGTGTGGTGCCTGTCGCCAGGTTATGATAGAATACGAAATGCTTCAGAAAAAACCCTATTGGATTTTGCTCTGGGATGCTAAAAAAAATAAAGGATACCATATCCATCAAGCATCACATTTACTACCTTTTTATTTTAAATTAAACATATGAGAAAAATTATAGCTTTAATTAGCGTTACGATTTTACTTTTTGCCTGCGGCCGAAAAAACACCCCTGGAAAAAACGAAGTTATTTTTGAAGGTCGCTTTATTCATTCTCGAGCTCATGTAATTTATTTTGACATTATCCACGTAGATCATACGGAAAAATGGGACTCTGTTGTGCTTAACGCTAACGGAATGTTCTATTTGAAAAAGAAAATCCAAGAACCCTATTTTTTAAAAGTTTATCTCAACGAAAGTTCGTTTTTCACTATTGTTGCTAAACCTGGTGATCATCTATACCTTTCAGGTAGTATACCAGATTTCAAAAATGCTTATAACGTTTCCGGTTCTCCAGAAAGTGAATTAATTCACCAGTATTTAACGCATACAAAACAACAATATGCAAAACTAGATAGCATTGCCATTTTTTGGGAAAATCATAAATACGATCTTAGAAAAATGAGAATTCGCGATTCTCTTGACTCTATTTCAAAAATCATTTATTCTTCCCAGGAAAAGTACACAGCCGATCTTGTCCGAAAAAACATGCAGAATTTAGGAACTCTCTTTATTGTGTACCAGTATTTTGGTCCCTACCCAGTATTAGATACAAAAACATATCTCCCCTTGCTAGATTCATTAGCAAAAACTCTGCTTTCTCTTTATCCAACGAATGAACATGTTCACCACTTGCTCATGAAAATCAAAAAAGCCAAACTTGCTGAAGAAGAACAACAACAACTTGCCAAACGATTAAGTCCTGGTAATCCAGCCCCTCTTTTTTCCCTACCCGATAAAAACGATTCCTTAATTTCCCTGGATAAATTCAAAGGTAGGTATGTCTTATTACACTTCTGGGCTACCTGGTCTCCTACTTCTAGTAAAGAACTTAGGATGTTAAAAATGTATCATGCAACTTACGCCCAACGAGGTGTTGTTTTTATTTCTATTGCCTTTGACTATGACAAAAACATGTGGGAAAAAGTTATCAATTCTGAAAAACTTAATTGGATTCAACTTTGCGACTTCAAGTATATCGACTCACCTATTGCAAAACTTTATGGAATCAAAAAAATCCCACAGTATTTCCTCATCGATCCACAAGGAATCATTGTAAGTAAAAGTAACAAATTAGATGAAATTGGACCTGAGCTTTACAAGATTTTTTTCAAGTATATGAAACCATCAACACTTGGTGATAGCATCCATTTATAGAATGAACAGACAAATGATTCCAAGCATTGACATTCAACTTAAGGCTCAAAAAGCGTGTTATTTTCTCTCAGATTTGCATCTTCATCCATCAGCGTCTGACAAAGAAAAAGAAATTGTGCAACTCCTGGATCATCTTAAAAATGATGCCCAATATCTTTTTTTACTTGGAGATATTTTTGAGTTTTGGTTTGAATACAGATACACTATCCCCCGTGGGTTTACTCGGTTTTTAGGAAAACTTGCTGAACTTTCAGACAAGGGAGTTGAAATCCATTTTTTTCATGGAAATCATGACATGTGGACAAAACATTATTTTACAGAAGAATTAAAAGTTAAAATTTGGAATTCACTCATCCATCTGCAGCATGGTAATTTGCGTTTTGAAATAGGGCATGGCGATGCTTTAGGTCCTGGTGATTTGGGTTATAAAATTTTTAAAAAAATTATACGTTCACCCATTAGTTCCTATCTATTTTCTTGCTTGCCTTCTGCCATTTCTTTTCCTCTGGCTTATGCTTTTTCAAAACAAAGTAGGCACAGCAACGAAAAATACAAAAACAACCTTACGAAGGTTCGCAAACAAGAGTTTATCATAGAATATATCAAACATATCCCTCCGAAACAGCGGGTTGATGTGTATATTTTTGGACATCGCCACCGATTTTTCGACCTATACATCAACAACAGTCGCTACATCAATCCAGGATATTGGGATTTTGAAAAAAAATACATCAAATACGATGGTGAAATACATATTCTTAAATGGTCATAAAATAGGATACTTCTTTCTTCATGATTAAAAAACTCAATCTATGTGTTAAAAAAATAAAAAAGTCGTAGGAACCTGATTTCCTACGACGTGTATATTTCATTTAATCTTTGTTCTTCTTTTCTTCGTTATCCTTATCCGTTTTCATGTCTTTCTTTACGACCTTACGATCTGGTGAAATAACAACTCCATTTCATCCCTTCCTTTTTCCAAATCAAATTCATAAAATTGCCCTTCTTGAGTTTCTGACAAAACGGCTTCTTCAATTTTATAGCTTGCAAATTCTTTATCTAAAGTTTGCTTAACCATCATAGGAATCATAGATGTTTCAATTTCATGTTGGGTCTCTTTCAAAATTCCATTGGTAGTAAAATTTGCAGAGTATTTTACTCCGTTAAGTTTAAATTCTGCTTCCCATTCAGTATCACTCTCCTTACTCCATTTTACAGACTTTGCTGTAGGAAATTTTTGGGCAAAAGTTTTTTTCACATTTTCAGGGACATTTGATTTTTGGGCATAAGCATTGATGCTTGTGACCAGCAAAAAAATGAAAATTAATTTTACTGCTTTCTTTTTTGTTAAATTTTTACGCTTTAAAATTATGAATCGATTTTGAAAAAATTTTGATTTTTTTAAAATTGCTGTATTTAATTTTTTGATACTAGGAAAAAGGTTTAATTAACACATAAAGAAACGAAAATATGCACTCTTACCATTTAAGGCTTGAAATCATATAAATTATTAAAGCAAACGACACCAGCATGAGTAAAACAGTAAGAAGCAAAGGCAATGTTTTGCTGTTTGTATATTTTCCCTCATCTAATTGAGAATTAACTTGGCGATATCTAAAATAAGCCACCGGGATAATAGACGCTCCAAAGATTAAAATTACTATTCCAATAACAGAAGATTATCCTTTGTTGGGCAAATCAGCTACTTTCCCAGTAAGCAATGTTAGCTGCCTTACAAATAAAGAAAACTTTACACCACAAAACCAAAGGCCATAATTCCAATTCCCATCCTTACCCATACCAAAAAAGTTCTTTCGTTGGCTAAATATTCCCTCGAATCTCTTTGTTTATCGTTAGTTTCCATTTTGAAAAATTTTTTCGAATTGGTGCAACGGATTCAAAAAATTATATTGTATTGCCCATCTATTACTTTTAACTATTCGCATATCAATTGCCAAACCTAATCTTTGGGCTTCTCCTGATGAGTCCATTTTTGAAAACCGTTTAAATTTACCTGGCGGCAAACGTACGATTTGTCCGCAGTTTGAAAAAGTCAAAGACTGATTTGTAGGTATTATAATAATGATTCCATTATTCACATTGGGAATGACAGTATTTAAAAAAGATTATCAATTAAAATTTCTGCTAAATCTGGATTTGGTTTCACTAAAACTTTTTCAGATATTTTCTTTTTAATGGTTAAATTTTTGGCCTTTGCTTGCTCATTAAAAAAATCAAAATTCTTTTCTATTATTTCATTTAAACAAACCATTTCTTTTTGTAAACCTTCATTTTCTATTTTCAAAAGTAACAATAAATTTTTATTCAATCGGTATCAACAAGTTATATTCTGACGTAAAGAATTCAAGACCTTATCTTGTTCTTCAAAAAAATTAGCATTTTAATTAAGGTTGTCAATTTTTCTTTCAATGTTTCATCGATGTTTTCTTGATAGGATAATTGAAGAGCCTAAGAGTAAACATAGTTTAGAACTTTTATGTAAAAGTTTTTCTTGACATTTTGCCATTTATAACCAAAAACGTAAATTGTTTTAATGTAATCTGAACAGCCTGCTTCTTTTAGATTTCTCTTTAAATTTTTTATAAGTGCGTAAACGAAATCAAAGGTATCAAGCATATCAGCTACCCCTCCTGACATATACAGGAATAGAACTTTTTGAAAGAACTCTGTTTTCTTGGCTTATTAAATCTAAATCAAATTCTTTTTTTGTAAGACCAATGTTTTTCTCATTTACTCTAACTTCTCTTGAAAAAATATCAATTTCTATTTCATTAAAGGATAGAATATTTCTGCCTTGAAAATTTTTCTCCTCATGAGAACTTGTATGCTAACTAATAACTCCGATAAGTAAAATGCCTTTATAAGGTAATCGTCTACATCCAGCGTAAAACCTTCTATTTTTGTTTTAAGCATTTCCTTGGCTGATGATGATAACACCTTCTGTTTTATTCTGTCTTTTTATCTCTTATAGAATTTCGAATCTATTCCATCAGGCAACATCAAAACAAGCAAAATACAATCACAATCACATATAGTATTTTTTCCATAACACTATCTAAACTATTTGCTCGCTCGCAAATAAAAAAATCACTTTTTAAATGTTTTATGCAAAAACCTTTTCGTCCTCTATGAGTTAAATTTTCATGATGCAAAATCAAATCTAAATTTTGAATAAATAGCATATTTATAATTTCACCTTAATTCTGTAAAAATTAAAGCACACTTTCACAACACGAAGGAGTTAAATACTGTTTTTAAAACATAAATAATTGCTAAAAAATAGCAATATAAAAGTTATTACGAGTGGCCACCAATAATAATACGCATGATTTTCAAATTCAATACAACAAAACGAAACAGCTGATGGATAAAATTCCGCCTCCAAAACAATGTCATTTTTGTAGGTACAGGCGGATATGCTTCCTCATAATAAGCACGAACGATATTTTTTGCCATATTCTAATTTTTTAATGTTCTTTTTATTCAGGGATTAACCACCAAAGAGGACGTCCTTTGGCTTTATATAAAAACATGTAATGCAAAAAAAGCTTTAACCAATGACCAGCTAATCCAGATTCCCCAATCGTATAGGTAATATCTCTTCCCCAATCTGGATACTTTTCCCAATCTGGTACAACCGGGAAAACTGTTAACGTAGCAGCTTTACCAGTAAATAATCCATAACCCGCTGAAATAATGCACGCTGCACCCATTCTTCCCAGAGAGGCTTTATGTTTGAATTCCGTTGTTCCGTGTTTTATTTGATCTACGATATTCAAGGCCACAATTTTACCCATAACACCTGACGGCATACCTGTTCGTGGTGGTGAGGGAGTAATGAGAGTACCATTAGGACTTTTCATCGGCTTTGAAATTGGATGCGGTGGCGCAAATGCAATGCCAGGAGCAAAGATATTTGGGTAAGTAGGATTTTGGTAGGTAGATGGCCAATCGTCGACACTCCAATCTTCAAATTACTTAACAGAATAATCAGCATCAACTTTCATAAATCCAGATGGTGCAAAAAGGACGGAAGTAATATCATTATCATTTTTATCAAAAGCCTTTATTACTGCTCCAGCAAAAGCAGGTAAGAGCATGGCAAAATCATAATCAACCGTTTTAAATTCCCCTTCCAGGGTTTCATAATAAACTTGATTTTCTTCAACTTTGTAAACTGCAGCGCGCTTAATCCAATTAATATTATATTCAGCTAAAATAGATTCAGCAAGAACTTTTGTAGGAATTATATACCCATTTCGTTTAACGAAAGCTCCTCCCATGCCAAAATCTCCAAGTTCGTATTCGTTGGTAATGTGGGTAATTTCAGCATTTTTGCTTAAACCTGCTTTTCGAATTACATCAGCCACATTAAGAATATATTCAAACGCAGCACCTTGACACGTTGCAGTCCCATGTCCTGCACCTATAAGAAACTTAAGTTTTTCTCCCTTCTTCATGCGATCTATACATTGTTGAAGAGCTGACCAAGCCTTAGCAGCATGGTCATACGAACAAACAGAATGAGTATATTTATGAAGGCCAAGCCCCTCGGTGGCTTCAAAATTTAATTTGGGTCCAGTAGCATTGACTAAATAATCATACTCAACCTTTTCGGTCTTTCTCAGATTTTCCGCACTGGTATATTCAATTGTGACATACGGCCTACTTGAAAACGAATCACCTTCAGGATGAATAGAGATGGCTTTAGCTTGCTTATAAATGATGTTCCAACGATCATAAAGAGGCTTGAGTTTAAAACGAACCTGATCTATGGACATTTTACCCACCTCAACCCATATGTTAGAGGGTATCCACTGATAATATTCATTTGGGCTAACAACAATGACTTCGTGCTTTTTCCCCAATTTCTTTTTCAAAAAAGAGGCAGCAGTATGTCCTGCAATACCTGCTCCAAGAACTACTACGCTTGCCTTATATTTTCTGTCTATTACAAAATTTTTTAGAAAAATGTAAAACTATGTGATATATACTAATTTTTTAACCTCAATGTAACAAATAGTTGAATAAAAAAATCTGCAATATGTTTCCTGGGTTTCATTAAAGGGAAGAACATTTAAGTAAACTAAAAAAGATTTTAACCTCCCTAGGGCATTTAAAAAATTCCGCTTAGAAAAATTAAGGGGCTTTGCATGTTCTACAAAATAAAAGAACAACGCTTATCATTCTGCAAGAAATTTCGAGCCATATCAATGCCAATTTTGTTGGTACATATTCAAATGTTATTATGAACAAAATAGAAAATAGTGATAATAATAGTCTTACACAATAAAATTCAAATAAAAAAGTTTTCGTTTAACAGATATTTGGTCGTCTTTTAAAATCCTAAAAACAAATATAATTTTTCAACAAAAAATTTGTAAAATTTTGTATTTTAAAGGCGTAAAATTTTCAATTTTTATGAGATGTAACAAATGTTAAAAATTAAAATTAAGCGTGTTTATTTTTCTCTTTAAAATACCTTACATTTTAAACATCCATTTTTTGTATTAAGTAGTAAAAATCAAATGATTAATTGGTGATAAAATTGATACTTTCATGCTGCAGAAACATTCAATTTCAAAAGAATGGAGAAGCAGTGAAAGAAAAAAATTTTTTAAGTTGATGCTTTTAAACTTCCAATGTAATTTATCCATTTTACTTTCTAACCTCTCATATCGATAAATAAAACGAACTTTTTAATGCTTTCAATAATTGACTACCTAGCAAAAAATAAATGAATAAAAAACATTAAAATCTTTTATTTTTATTATTAAATAAACACGCATCTCCATAACTTAAAAAGCGCAATTCCTGCTGGAGGGCAAAAGAATAAACCTCTTTCCACGGTTGAGAAGCAAAAGCATCTACAAGCAATAAAAGTGTGCTCCGTGGTTGATGAAAATTTGTGATAAGATAATCTCCCATGAGAACGGGCTTTCCGGGCAAAATAAATAATTGAGTTTCAAAAAAAATGTTTTGAAATATATTTTCTTTCATCATTGTTTTCAATAATTCAGTTCGAGGTATAATATCTTTATCGGGAGTTTCCCAAGCAATCCATTGAGGTACAACATCCATTTTTTTACCTTTATGCAAGTACAACAAGTAATAATATAAACTTTCTAAAGCTCGAAGTGAAGTTGTTCCAACGACAATCCAGGGCTTATCTGCATGCTCTGCCAAAGCCATTACACTTTCTTTTGAAAAAATTACAGGCTCAGCATGCATTTCATGCTCAGCGATTGCACTTTTAACGGGTTTAAATGTTCCTAAACCCACATGAAGTGTGATAGGGATTTTAAGAATATTTTTTTGGATGGTCAATTGCTCCAAAATCTCCTCTGTAAAATGTAAACCAGCCGTAGGTGCAGCAACTGATCCAGGCTGATAGGCATACACCGTTTGATATGCATTTCTGTCGTCAGGATTATCCTCACGTTTAATATAAGGTGGCAAAGGTACATGAGCAACCTTTTCCAGAATTTCACCAAAAGTAAGTGTTGGTGGATTCCATGTAAAACGCACAAGGTTACTTTCAAGTTTCCATACTTCCAGGCTTTGCTCTTCATCATTTTCAACCCATCGTAATTGTAACCTCCCCTCTTTCCATCGAGCAGCATTGCCAATCATCACTTCCCATACTACAGAGGATGTAATATGAAAACTTTCTTGATAATCCCCGGGTTGTCTTGGTTTAATAAGAAATATTTCGATTCTTGCTCCAGTAGGTTTTTGGAAAATGAGTCGTGCAGGTATTACTTTCGTATCATTGTAAATTAAAACTGCATTGTCAGGCAAATAATCGACGATATCCTTAAACAATGCAATTTGATAGGGTTTTTGAATAGCTACCAGTAACTTTGATAATTCTCTATTCTTAACAGGAAATTGAGCAATACGATCTTCGGGTAAAAAATAATCATATTCCTCAATGGAAAGAGATATGTTGAGCATATTATCATTTAAAAAGGTCTTTGGGGTTGTACACCATAGGTAAGTCAATATTATCTCGGATCACATACGCTTCTGAAAATTCCTTTTTAATAGCTTCCTTAAAAGCATTGGCCTCCAGCTTATTTCGAAAATTTCCAACCCTTACGCGATAATAAGGCTCTTGATAGACTATATAAGCGGGAATATCAGGATAAAGAGAATAAAACTTGGCTTTTACCCCTAAGGCTTTATTTTTCGAATAATTTCCACTTTCATAAAAAATCTGAACCCGATATCCAGGATAATTTTTTACAGCAGCATAAAAATTAATGTAAGCATTTTCCCACTTACTCATATCATCCCCAACATATTCAACCTGGGAATATGTATTCAACATGAAAGAAAATACAGCAAAAAACAAAAAAAATTTTATTTCCATTTATTGAACAATTCTACAAGACTTATGGAATTATCTGGATTAAAATCAGAAACACGTGTGACTACTTCTATTTTTTTAACTTTTGAGGGCCAATAAACAATATTCATGTAATCGGGATTTCCATAAGTACCATTAGATGAGTCATAAGTTTCACCATCAATGGTTTTGTTCAGATCCATAACGATGGGACCATTTTTCCCAAGCTGCATTAATCGCACTGCTTCCAACGAATTAAATTCCATGGTAACTTCTCCACAAAGCTTTCCATCTTCTACATACAGTCTTTTCTTAAAGTTCGTTGCTTCAGGGAAATAACTTTCTATCGTGCTTCCATTGATGTAATTATCTATTAAGTTTTGAAAATCAGATTCTGAAACATCTGCTGTATCGTCCATCATACTGAAAATATTGTAGTAGGTGATGGTCAATTTCCCCGAATTTTTTCCTGTAAATTCAAAAACATACTTTTTTTTCTCAACTGTTAAACAGCTGGACAGCAAAAATAACAGCATAACGATAAACCCAAAACGCAATGTTTTCATAAAAATTAATTTGAGCAAAAATAGTAAAACTATTTTGTTTGAAAAAAACTAATCCATGTCATCAATTTTGTTTTTGAAACTCGGATGAGTGGCAATTGTTTTCGAGCAGAAAAGAGCTTTTCCCAATCTTGTTGGTTTATGAGATCATAAAAACGTTTTTCTCTAGTCTTTAAAGGTGAAACCTTGTTGTACGGACACACATCAGTGCAAATGTCGCACCCAAAAATCCACCCAGGATTCAACTTTAGTATTTCACTAGGCGGATCAATTTTAGCTTCTATCGTCCAATAGGAAAGGCAACGACGGCTATCAAGCACATAAGGCTTAACGAGTGCTCCCGTAGGGCATGCTTGTAAACATCGTTCACATTGTCCACACTGTTGCAAAAGAGGTTCTTTACGTTCACCTTTAATTTCTACATCTGTTAAAATATGACCAATAAACAATCTTGAACCAAAACGGGGATGGATTAACATGGTGTTCTTGCCGATAAATCCTAATCCAGCTTTCCAGGCCCAAAAACGATCAAGCATTGGAGCACTGTCCGTCACAAAACGAGGTTTTATCTTGCCATGCCCTTCGATAAAATCCATTGTAGATTTTATTTTTACTCTCATTTCATCATGGTAATCTTTTCCAAGAGCATATGCAGAAATTTTTAGGGGAGTATCTATCTTTTCATGCACTGGCCACGGATACAAAACTGTAATGATGGTTTTTATACCCGGATGAAGTACCTGTGGATTTAAACGCAATTCAATATTCTTTTCAAGATATTTCATGTCTGCATGAAATCCAGTACTAATCCAAGAAAGATAAACTCTTACCACAGCTTCATCTACTTTACCAGCAGGAGTCCATCCCGCATCAACAAATCCCTCAGCTAAAAGCAAAGAATATATGTCCTCCCAATCAACAAGAGACATCAATCTAAATTTTGTATAGAAATTTCATGCACTTTTACATCCTTTTGTAGCAAAAATTTTTCTATTTCCAAAGACAATTCCTCTGCATCAAGCAAAGACGACATGATTACATGAAAAACCAATTTGCTTTTGTTTTCCAAAATACTTCGTTTGAAATTTATAGTGAACAATTGAATTTTATTGGCTTTAAATAAATTTAAAATGTCTTTTTTAAAAGGAGGATTGCCCTCACATGTAATGATGATTTCTTTAAAAATTTTTTCCCGAAAAAGACTTTTTTCTAAAGAATCTGCAAGCAATAAAACAAAAATAACAAACAGAAGTACCACAAAGGCAGCAACATAATAACCAGCTCCAATGGTTAAGCCAATAGCCGATGCAATCCAAATGGTCGAAGCTGTGGTTAAACCTTTTACATTTACACCTAGTTTTATAATAGCTCCTGCACCTAAAAAACCTATTCCAGAAACAACCTGAGCTGCAATTCGGGAAGGATCATATCCCTTCTCATAACCATAAATATATGGAACATACATTGAAAGTAACATAAGAAGCGTAGATCCCAGCGAAATGAGAATATGAGGACGTAAGCTTACCATTTCGCGATGTCGCCCTCTCTCTATGCCAATCAGAGCACCTGCAAAAACACTAAAAAGTACTCTTAAAATAATTTCCTGCAACGGTAAAAATTCCATCGTTTTTTTTACAAATTTAAATAAACGACATGATGTAAAGGTACTGACACAATAATACATTAATTTTGTAAACATTATGGAAAACAATAACCCTACGCTTAAGCTTTACGAAGTTCGTGAAAACAATTTAAAAATTGATTATTTAGAAATTCCAACCAACCTCCTTGTTTGCATCACAGGTTTATCTGGGTCTGGTAAATCCAGCCTTGCTTTTGACACAATCTATGCTGAAGGTCAACGCCGCTATATTGAAAGTTTAAATGCTTACACTCGACAATTTTTCGGAAAAATTAAAAAACCCAAAATCAAACTGATTGAAAACATTTCACCTGCTATAGCCATCGAACAAAGAAACAATGTGCGTACCCCACGATCTACCGTAGGAACTATTACAGAAATCTATGACTTTATTAAACTCTTGTACGCAAAAATTGGAAAAATCATTTCCCCAATATCTGGGAAAATTATAAAAAAACATTCCCCAGAAGATGTTTATGATTATTTGCTTACGCAAACTCCAGGAGATAAAATTTTCATTCTTGTGCCATTCCCTAATAACAGCAGCATCGAAAAGCTAAAAGCTGAAGGATTTACACGAATTTTTTATGAAAATAAATTGATTTTTTTCGATGAAATCAATGAACTTTCATTTTTTAAAAACTCTTCCGTTTACCTTTTCATCGATCGCGCCATCATGCAAGAAAATAAAAGTGAAACCATAAGTCGCTTAAAACCATCCATTGAACTTGCTTTTAAAAAATTCGAACAGTGCATTGTTTTCATAGAAAATAAACAGCTCTTTGAAATTTTTACTTCTTCCCTATTTCAGGAAGGAACACAATACCTGGAACCATCTGTTGAACTTCTATCTTTTAATCATTCTCTGGGTGCGTGTCCAACTTGTAGTGGGTACGGAAGAATTCTTGGCATTGATTCAGATCTTGTTGTGCCTGACCCAAATTTGTCAGTTTATGATGGAGCCATAGCTCCATGGCGTGGCGAAAAATCTAGTGAACTACTTCGAGAATTTCTTTCCGTTGCACACAAATACAATTTTCCTGTTCATACGCCTTACAAAGAATTAACCGAAGAACAAAAGCAACTTCTCTGGAATGGAGGTCCTGATTTCTGGGGAATTAATCAATTCTTTGACTATCTGATGAAGCACCCTCACAAAATACAAAATCGGATCATGGTGGCTAAATATCGCGGACGTACCATGTGCCCCACCTGCAAAGGTACTCGCTTGAGAAAAGAAGCCCTTTGGATAAAAATCCAAGAAAAAAACATCGCCGATCTTTCTCGCATGCAAATTAACCAACTTTACGATTTCTTTCAACATTTATCATTAACTCCCGCCGAAAAAGAAATTGCCCAAAATATTCTTCAAGAAATAAAAAGTCGACTTTCATTCCTCATGCAAACGGGTCTTGAATACTTAACGCTCGAACGTCCTGCGTCTACCTTAAGTGGTGGCGAAATGCAACGCATACAACTCACACGAGCCCTCGGTTCAAACCTAACAGGAAGCATGTACATTCTTGACGAACCTACCATTGGAATGCACCCACATGATACCAATAAATTAATTAATGTATTAAAATATTTGCGAGACCTTGGCAATACTGTGATCGTAGTCGAGCACGATGAAGATGTTATCAAACAAAGTGATTTTATCGTTGAACTCGGTCCCGAAGCAGGCACGAACGGTGGTAATGTTGTGTTTACTGGCTCATTCAGCGAACTTATACAAACAGCTAATACACACACTGCACGTTATTTTCGTAATGAAGAAACTATCCCTATTCCTTCCTCAAGACGAACAAGTAAATACTTTATTCACCTAAAACATGCATCTCGCCATAACCTAAAAAACATTGACCTTTCTTTTCCTCTGCACGCCATAACAGCAATTACAGGAGTAAGCGGAAGTGGCAAATCAACGCTGATTCATTTTGAACTTGTTCCTGCCCTTCTTAAATTTTTACATCAACCCTCAGATGTTCAACCTTACGCAAGTCTCGATGGTGACTTACAACTAATTAAAAATGTTGTTGTCGTAGACCAAAAGCCAATAACTACTTCCTCACGTTCTAATCCAGCAACTTACATAAAAGCTTTTGATGATATCCGCACGCTTTTTTCACAGCATCCTCTTGCCATGAAACGACATTATACACCAAAATTCTTTAGCTTCAATGCTGCAGGAGGTCGTTGTGAGAATTGCCAAGGCACAGGCGAAATTGAAATTGAAATGCAATTCCTACCTAATGTTAAAATCGTTTGTGAAGTCTGCCAAGGAAAGCGATACAAAGAAGAGATTTTAGCAATAGAAATCCACGGTAAAAATCTTAACGATATACTTAACCTCACCATAGACGAAGCCATTGAATTTTTTACGGCATTGGACTATCCTTTGTATCAAAAATGGGCTCATCAGGCTGTACAAAAACTTAAAATTTTGCAACAAATTGGCCTGGGCTACATCAAAGTCGGTCAAAATTTAAATACCTTAAGTGGTGGAGAATTGCAACGCTTAAAACTTGCTTCTTATTTACATAAAGCATCTACCGAGCACACCTTATTCATCTTTGATGAACCAACTACTGGCTTGCATTATTACGACATACAAAAACTTTATCAGGCAATGAACGAGCTTATCAAACGAAATAATACCGTTATTTTCATTGAACACAACATGGAACTTGTTAAATGTGCAGACTACATCATTGAATTAGGTCCCGAAGGTGGAGATAAAGGAGGCTACCTCATATATCAGGGAAATATTTCAGGTATTTTAAAAGTAAAAAATTCTAAAACAGCTCCTTTTCTTCAAGAAAAACTTTATTATTCTTCCATCAAAGCTTGAATAGCTGGAAGTGTTTTTCCTTCTAGGTATTCTAGCATAGCTCCCCCTCCGGTACTTACATAACTAATTTGATCCGCAAGATTATATTTGTTAATTGCGGCAACGCTATCACCACCACCAATAAGAGAAAATGCTCCCCGAATTGTGGCAGAAGCGGTTGAAATAGCAATTGATTTTGTTCCTTGTTTAAAACGTTCAAACTCGAACACCCCAAGAGGTCCGTTCCACAAAATGGTTTCGCTATTATTAATTATCTCAGCAAAACGTCGTATGGTTTTTTGACCTATATCAAGCCCCATCCATCCTTTGGGAATATTATCAGCTTCTGACCATTTAGTATTTGCTTCATTACTAAATCCATCAGCTATAATAGCATCTGTCGGCAAAAACAAATTAACTCCACGTCGCATCATTTCTGAAGCTATAACCCGAGCAACCTCAAGCTTATCGTCCTCAATAAGAGAATCTCCAATTTCTCCTCCCAGGGCTTTTATAAAAGTAAATGCCATACCCCCACCTATAAGCATGTTATCCACCCGATTAACCAAATTTCGTATCACATCAATTTTGGTAGAAATTTTAGCACCACCGATAATGGCCGTAAAAGGTCTTTTATCTGTATTGAGCACTTTTTCAAGATTCTTTATTTCACTTTCCATCAGTAAACCCATATAACGTCTTCCTGGGAAAAACTGAGCAACGGTCGTCGTGCTACAATGTGCTCGATGGGCTGTAGCAAAAGCATCGTTAATGTAAATATCACCTAGTTCCGCCAATTTACTTGCAAATTCAACATCTCCCGCTTCCTCTTCTGGATAAAAACGTAAATTTTCGAGCAAAGCAATATCGCCTGGTTTTAATTTCATGATCACCTCTTTCGTCCTAGGCCCGAAAAGTTCTCGATCAAAAACTACATTTTTATTTAATAATTTCGAAAGATGAATGGCTATTGGCATAAGCGAATAATCAGGCTCGTGACCCTTCGGACGCCCTAAGTGCGTCATGAGAATGACTATCCCACCCTGATCTAAAACTTTTTTGATGGTAGGCAGCGATTCTCTAATACGGGTATCATCCATTATTTCCTGATTCTGATTGAGAGGGACATTATAATCAACTCGAATCAAAACACGTTTACCTTTAAAATTAACGTTTTCAATTCCCTTGAGCTTCATATAAAATTTTTTTCAAATCTACAAGATTTTACAATATAAACAAAAATAATTTTCCATGAATAAAAAGACACTATTTTTCTTTGTAACCATAAACTGTTTTCAAGTAAGACAGCAATACAGCTATATCTGCCGGGGAAATTCCGCTAATCCTGGAAGCTTGAGCTAAAGTTTGAGGCTTTATCTTGCTTAATTTTTCGCGTGCTTCATAAGAAATGTTTGTAACCTTAAAAAAATCAAAATTTGGAGGGAATTTAATATTTTCAAATTGCTTAATTCGTTCAATCAACTCATATTGCTTTTGAATATAATTTTCATATTTTATCTCAATTTCTAGTGTTTCGAGATAAGGATAATCATCGGGTTCAAGGTTTAATAATTCTTTTACGTTTGAATCCTGCAATGAAACTTCTGGACGAAGCAAAAGACTTACCCATTTAACTTTTTGCGTAAGAGGAGTAGATTTTTTTTCCTCAAGGTATGAATTAATTTGTTCCGGTTCTACAGAAATTTTTTTTACCAACTCTTTATATGTTTCAATTTTCTTTATTTTTTCAAGAACTTTTTCATATTGAGACCTCTCCACAAGGCCAATTTCATATCCAATAGGAGTTAAACGAATATCAGCATTATCTTGACGTAAAACTAACCTGTGCTCTGCCCTCGATGTAAACATTCGGTATGGTTCATTTGTTCCCTTCGTGACGAGATCATCAATAAGAACGCCAATGTAAGCTTGATCCCTTCTTAAAACGAGAGGGTCGACTCCAGCAATTGAGCGAGCCGCATTAATCCCTGCCATCAAGCCCTGAGCTGCTGCCTCTTCATAGCCTGTTGTTCCATTAACTTGACCTGCAAAAAATAAATTTTCGATTTTTTTAGACATTAAAGAAGGGTAAAGCTGCGTGGGAGGGAAAAAATCATATTCAATCGCATATCCAGGCTGAATAATGATGGCATGCTCAAAACCAGGAATTAACCTTAAAGCATTGTACTGATTTTCTAACGGCAAAGAGGAACTAAAACCATTTAAATAGTATTCATAAGTATTCCATCCCTCTGGTTCCAAAAATAGCTGATGATGATCTTTATCTGCAAACTTCACAAGTTTATCTTCAATAGACGGACAATAACGCACCCCTACTCCTTCAATGACTCCACTAAATAAAGGCGAATAAGCAAAACCCTTTCTCAATTCTTCATGTACTGCTTCGTTCGTATAAGCAATATAGCAAGGAAGTTGTCTTTTAAGAGGCCTAGTTCTATCTGAAAAAGAAAATTTTCCCGGATTTTCGTCCCCAGGCTGAATAGCAAGTTTTGAAAAATTAACACTTCGTCCATCAATTCGAACGGGAGTACCTGTTTTTAACTTTGCAGATTCGATTCCATATTTACGTAGGTTTTCAGTTAATCCTTCTGCATTGCGTTCCCCAATTCTTCCTCCCTTTAAAATGGTTTTTCCAATAAAAATTCTACCATTTAAAAAAGTACCTGCCGTTATAACAACTGCTTTGGTTTTAAACTCTAAGTTTAAACCTGTGCGAACTCCAACGACTTTATCGTTTTCAACAAGGATTTCTTTCACTTCATCTCTCCATAAAAAGAGGTTATCAATTTTTTCAATTTCCTTTCGCCAATAGATAGAATATAGCATTCGATCATTTTGCGAACGAGGGCTCCACATCGCTGGACCTTTAGAACGATTAAGCATTCTAAATTGTATCATAGACTTATCAGCAATGAATCCCGTCAAACCTCCCAATGCATCTATTTCGCGTACGATTTGCCCTTTTGCAATTCCACCAATAGAAGGATTGCATGAAAGTCTTGCTAAAGCCTGTAAGTCAAGAGAAATTAAAAGTGTTCTTGCTCCCAATTTAGCTGAAGCTGCAGCAGCTTCACAACCTGCATGCCCCCCTCCAACTACAATAACATCATAAGGGGTAAAAATACTTAATGTTTCACGTGGAACGTTCGAAACTTCGCCAGCCATTCTTCTTCTTTTTCTTTCATTTTGAGATAACCTTCTGAATCATGATCATCCATTCCGTCAACGTGCAAAATACCATGAATTACATAACGGAAAAGCTCCTCTTCAAAAGAAATATGGTTTTCTTTTGCAAATTCTTTTGCTTTTTCATAATTAACATAAATTTCTCCTTCCCTATAATCACCTACCACATATGGAAAAGATATAACATCAGTTGTAGAATCATCATTTAAAAATTGCTTATGCAAATACTGCATATCAACATGATTTGTAATAAAGACAACAAGTCGAACAATTTTATGTTTAAAATCTGTTTTGTACGTCTCAATCGTTTTCCTGGTTGCTTTTTCCCAATGAATTAACGTTTCATCATCATTTTTAACTTTTTTGAATATTCTTAGGTCCATGTTTCAGAGAACTTTTAATGATATTTTTTCGATAATCAAAAAATTCATCAGAAAGTGCTTGTTTAAAAAAAATCATTTCAATAAGACTTCCATTATCTTGGAATTGGACTTTATCACATACTTTTAAAATAATAAATAAACCATTGTTTTCATCAATATTTTTTAACTGCTGTTCAAAATCAAAACCACTTCCTTCATCCTTGATGGATAATACAAAATAATCCTTTTGTTCATCAAAAGTTACGTGAATGGTTTTCGATGGATCTTTTTTATTACCATGAAAATAAGCATTATTAAAGGCTTCCATTGCAGCTGTAATCATATTTGCATAAATAACATCGCTTATTTTATATATATCTGCTACACTTTCTAAAAACTGCTCTAAACCTTTTGTCTCATTTAAAGAGTTTTTTAATATAATCTCCTTTTTCATACTTCTCACTTTACTTTTTGGTAATACTCATTAATTCGCTGTCTATAAAACTGATTGAATTCTATAGGAATGTTTTTCATTTGTTCATTGATTACCTTTTTAATTTCTTTATACTCAATTTTCGTAAAAGGGTTGCTATTGTTAATTTCTTTTGCTGTTCGACTTTCACGTTTTGGATCAATTTCTTTTTGTAAATCAGCTTTTTCAGATTCCAAGAGTTTTACAGTAATATCATGCAGTCTTTGCATAGTTTCTTCATTTAGTTTTTTATGAATTAAATCATTTTCAATTTTTTCCATATCATCAATGATCTTCTGCATTCCTTTTGTATTTCTTTCACCTTGCCCTTTAAATTGTTCTAAATATTCTTGCATAGCCTTACGAATAGCTTCTTGCTGAAATGCAGCCTTCATTAGCTCTTCATTGAAATTTTTTCCATTTTCGCCTTTTTGCATTTGTTCTTTTAGTTGTTGGATTCTTTTATTCAATTCTTCTTGTAATTGTCGAATAGTCTGAGGATTGGGGTTAGGTTTATTTTGCGATCCTTTACCTTTTCGTTTGCATGAGCTTTTAATTTTCATGTTTGCGTTCATATTGTTTTGGTTCTGCTCTTGCTGTTGTTTAAGGGCTTCAGCTAGCATTAAAGCTAAATTATTCACATGAAGCATGATATATTGTTGCTCTCGACTAACCAAAACAGTGTTTCTTTCATTAAAATATTTAGCTACATTTTTTCTTCGAGTATTTAATTCGCGAAGTTCCTTACGAATCTTCTGATCTATCAGAGGATTACGTTTTCCTAATGCTTTGATAGAATCATGTATTGTTTGCAAATGATCATCTAAAATTTTTTGTTTTTTAATAAGTTCTGCATACAAAGGGCTCGATGGTGAAACAGAGTAAAGTTGTTTAAAAATATATTCCTGAGCAAAACTTGTTTTTACAAGATGTTTCAGAAGATCTATTAGTGTTTTTTCATCTTCCATCTGCTGTTCCTCTTGCTGCTGTTGAATCGCTTTCTCTATATCATCAGCAAGCTTTTGCATCTTATCAGAAGCATCTTTTTGAAGTTTATTAATTTGACGATCAGACTTTTTTTGAATTTCAATACTTATTTGTTCAAGCTCGTTTTTTAATCGATCAGCGTCTTTTCGAATAGAATCTAATGAAAAGGAGAAATCTAGCTCTTTATTAAATTTTTCAATGGTATCCAGTTTATTTAAAAGACTTTTATATTCTTGGTTTATTTCATTTTGCTTTTGCAATTCATCACGTAAAGATTGATTACTTAGCTCTTCTTGATTTTTGCTTAAATTTTCTAACTTATCTTTTATATTTTTTAGGTTCTCCTCCACATATGATTGTTTATATAATTGATTAAGTTGTTCAAGCATTTCTTTAATGTTTTGATTTTCTTCTTTCAATTGTTCAAGCATGTTCTTTGCTTGATCAAACTTTTGATCTTGTAACATTTTTTCAATTTGATTAAGTAAATTTTGCATGTCATTTTCTTTCAATTCTTGAATGACTTTTTTTAAATCATCATAAGAAGAATTCGAAAATAATTTATTAAATTCAATTAATCGTGAAAAATCATTTGCTATTTTATCAACATTTTGTAAAAAAGTTTTCTGCTCCTGAATGAGTTGCTGAAATTTTTCGCTCTGTTGCCATTGATTTAATTTATTAGAAAGCATTTCTTTTAGTAGCTTATTTATTTTATCGTTTTGAACATAAGGCTTTTCGTAACTTTTGTCTAAAGCGTTAATAAGGTTAGATGATATTTGATCATTATATTGCTCAATTTCTTTTTGTGTGGGTACATGGAAAGTAAAAGTTTGACTTTTTGTGCACTTGCCTTTTAGCAAGGGATCATTGTCGCAAATTTTAAAGTAATACGTTATGTCACGACCTACATTACTTTGTAAAAAATAAGAAAAATCAAACGGTAAATAAATTTCCTGCTCAATTAAATCTAATTTGATCGGAACGTTAAACGTAGTATCTCCATTATTTTGTAAAACAAATAAAAGTTTGGAAAATCCATAATCATCACTAATATGTATCCAAAATTCACGCTGCCAATTGTACATAGAATCAACATGCTGTTTAACATCAATCTTGGGATACAAATCTGGAAGGACATTGAAAGTAAACTGAATGGTATCAGTTAAACCAGAATTTACATTATAAAAATAAAAAGGCAGGCTAATACTCTCAAGTAAAAACAACTTAACTTCAGCGACTGAATTATGAATAAGACTTTCAAATCTCTTATTGAGATAAATATAGCTAAATTTATCACTATTTCGCGTAAAAAAAGTTATAACGACATTTGTTCCACGTGGAACATTAATTTCATTTTGATTAATTAAAACTTCCTTTAATTTACCAACATAGGATGGATAAAGGAGTTCGGTCTGAAATTTTAAAATGGTTGGTCTAGCTAAAACTTTTAGAGTATATTCATCAGAAACATAATCATCCATGTGTATCCTCAGATGAACGTCATGGTCATGAACAGGTATGGAAACAGAATATATTGTTTGATTCAAAATAGCCGAAACCATTGAATTATCATACGATACATAAACATTCTCAGGAAGTTTTTCGCCTTCAATAGAAAAATTTAAAGTAAAATCAGTAAAAGATGGAGTTGATAAAGAAGAATTTAATATTTTTAATTTATAAGGCAAAGGTTTAGGATAAAAAGTGTTAAAATTAAAAATACGCACTAATGGCTTATAATATCGATCAGGGTAAAGAAATGTTAACAGGAAAAAAAATAAGAAAAGTAAAGTAGAACCAAAAAAAGTCAGTATAGTTCGTTTAAAAGGTAAAACATCATCAAAATTGATTAGAGATATTTTATTCGTTTGTTCCTCAATACTTTGAAGCAACAAATATTCGCTACCTGATGAAAACTTACCTTCATACACATATATAAGATTAAAAAGTGGTTCTTTAATTTCCGGTGCTTTTTTTGCAATAATTAAAGCAAGTTCCAAATAGGTCGGTTGAACAATAAGCTTAAATAACTTATACAAAGGAATCAACACATAACTCACTAAAAGTATAAACTCAAAGATTAACCAAAAATAAAAAATAAATGTTCGTATTTGGGAATTAAACCAAAAATGATATTCAAACAAATCAAATAAGAAGAAAATTAATATTGACAAACTTATAGATATAAAAAGTCGCTGAAGAAAATTAAAACCGTAGTATTTTATACCAAAAATTCTAATTTTCTCAAGAGCTTTCATAAAATTTTGAAATTATACATAGGTAAACTATCTTTTCTAAAAAATATTTTACAATTGAATAAATTAGATGACAAAAAAAAGTTTCCGACAAGATGGTACAAAGAATCATTTTGGAATACAATCATCTTGCCTGATTTTACTTTTAACGGAGGCATAGCTTTTTCGTAGAAAACAGAATATGATGTTCGATAAATTAAAGTTAATTTTACAGAATCGATTAATTTCTCGTTTATAAACAGGAATTTTCCAAATTTGGTCGAATTCTTAAAAAAAATTTGTATTTGATAATCATATAAGCTACCTACATACTTTGCATTAATCATAAAAGAAGAAATATCGTGTTTAATATACTGATAAAAATTTAACGTATTTAAAACATGAATCCTTTCAGGAAAATATTTATTATAGGAAGTGTCAATAACCTCAATGATCATTTGATTTTTAAATAAATTCTTTTTAAACGTGGATCGTCTCAAAAGAAAAACTAAACTTATTCCAACAGCAATTATAAAGACAATAAAAAAATATTGTTTTGGTTTCATACTATAAACGATACAGGATTTTAATCTCTTCAGGCGTTAGAAAACGCCATTTCCCTCTGGGCAAATTCTTTTTTGTAAAGGATCCTAATAAAGTCCTATCTAGCTTAATAACTTTATAACCAACAGCTTCAAATATTTTTTTTACAACATGATTCATTCCAACATGCAATTCAACTCCAACGACATTTCTAGGTTTTCCTTTTACATATGAAATATCATCAACAAATACTTTTCTTCCATCAATTTCAAGACCTTTTCTAATTTTTTCCAAATCATATTCATGTAATATTTTATTTAAGGTAACTTCATATACTTTCTTTATTTTGTGAGAAGGATGCATCAACTTTTTAGCTATAAAACCATCATTGGTTAATAAAATTAGACCAGTAGTGTTTCGGTCTAACCGCCCAACAGGAAAAACTCGTTGATTAATTTCAGCCGAGATTAAATCAACAATAGTAGTTCTTCCCTTTTCATCTGATGTAGTAGTAATGACATCTTTTGGCTTATTCAACAATATATAAACATAATCTATTGGCCTAATAATTTTGCCATTAAAATATACTTTGTCATTTGGCTTAACTCTATATGAAAAATCAGTTATGATTTCATCATTTACTTTAATGGTACCAACCTTAATAAGATCATCAGCTTTTCTCCTACTACATACTCCACATAAAGCAATATATCTATTTAATCTAATGCCTTCTGTACTATTTGAATTTTTTTTTTCATCATCAGAGCAAATTTAATTTTCTGTAAAGTTCTTTTCTATAAAGGCCACCTATTGGAATAACTTTCATTTTATTTTCGATTACTATATCAGGATATTTTATAGAATAAATTTTATCAATGCGAACAATATAAGATCTGTGTACTCGAACAAATTCTTTTTCAGGCAATATTTTTTGCATTTCTTTCATAGTACTGTGAACGGTGTACATATTATCAGAAGTGTGGATAGTGACATAATCTTTCATTGCTTCAACAAAATAAATGTCTTTGAAGCTAATTTTATTCAATCTATAATCAGCACGTACAAAGATGCAATCGGTTTCATTTTTATTTGAAACCAAATTGTAAAGCAAATCTCTCTCTTTTTTTATTTCTTGATCCGCTTGATATTTATTTAAAACAACTTCAATAGTGGTTATGAGTTCTTTTTCACGAAAAGGTTTTATAATGTAACCATAGGGAAAAGATTCCTTAGCTTTTTCAACAGTATTTTCATCACCATAGGCAGTCAAAAAGATAACTGGAATATCAAACATTTCTCTTAACTTCTTGGCAGCTTCAATTCCGGTTATTTTGCCTTTAAGCATAATATCCATTAAAACAATATTTGGTCGTTCTTCAACGACTTTTTCTAGAAACTCTTCACCAGTTTGACTAACACCAACTACATTATAACCATTGCTTTTTAAAATATTTTCTAGATCTTTAGATAACAAGATCTCATCTTCTACAATATAAACCTTTGCTTTTGACATTTTTTTTGCAAATTTAAAAAATCTTGTGAATAAACATATTTTGTATAAAAAATTTTTTGAATCATATATTAAAACCTTAAAATAATAAATAAAAAATAAAAAAAATAAAACAAAATTAAAAATTTTTTCGACTTAATTTTCGTCAAGTTTAAAACGATCGATAGCAATTTCTTTATCAGATTTATAAGTAACTTTAAGAAACAAAGTTCCTTCGTCATCGTAATATTTCCAGATACCTTCACGCATGCCATTCACATAATAAGCTTCGAGTTTTGGTCTACCGTTTACATAATAATATTGTTTACCATTCAATACACCATGCGAATAGTTGTTGAGGACAATCAATTGATGAGAATCTCGATCATAAATTTTAAAAGAGCCATTAAGCTCACCATTAGCATATGAAATTTCATAATACACATCGCCCAAAGAATAAAACCACCTTCCATCTTCCAATCCATCTACATAGCTTCCATGAGCCATAATCGATGAATCTTCATTAAACTCAATAAACTCTCCATTTAAAACTCCGCTATCATAATGTTCAATGCGTTGAATTTTTCCTGAAGGATAAAAACTATACCATACCCCATCAGGCTTTCCATTAACAAAACTTCCTTTTTCTATTAACTTTCCTTCAGAATTATAAAACTTCCATTCGCCCACTTTTTTATCATTAACATACTTTCCTTCAGCAATTAAAATACCATTATCATATTCCTTACAATAACCTTGTTTTCTGCCGTAAAAATCAATGATCCCCTCAAATGTTAACATGCCCATATCAAACACATAAGACTTAACAACATTTCCAGAAGTATCATACTCACGCCTAATACCATCAGGAATCCCATTATAATACGAACCTTCAATTTTTATTTTTCCATTAAAATAATAATCCCTTATAATTTGATGTGTTTTTACAGATTTATCATTTGCAACTAAAGAATCGTTAACATACATTTCTACTTTTAAAAGATTTCCATTTTTATCATACAGCTTGTAATAACCATGTTTTTTACCATGATAATATTCTATTTCACTTTTAACATTCCCATTTGAATAAAACTCTTTCCATTTACCATGCTTATTATGATTCAGATCAAATCCATTAATATCTTCACGCAAAATTAAAATACCTTTTTTATAAACCTCAAAAGAAATAACATTTCCATTTGAATCATAAACAATAACATTTCCATTAAATCTTCCATCAACTACAGAAATACACTTGCGAGTTTTTCCATTATAATATTTTTCACAAAAATAACCATCAAGAACACCATCTTTGTAATTCTCTTCTAAAATTAACTTTTTTCCATAAGACCTCTTTACACCATTCTTTACACCATTTTTATAAGATATTTCCAATATTTTATTACCTAAAGAGTCAAAAAAGTTCCATGTACTATCAAGAAGCCCAAGAAAGTATTTACCTTCAGAACGAACTTTACCATTTGGATACAAATTAATCCATAAGCCATGAAACTTCCCATCACAAATTTTACCCCCCGCAGTTACATTACCACTCATATCATAAAGAACTGTATCCTTACAAATAGATTGGGAAAATACAAGAAACGGGATGATTAAAAAAAATAACATCCAATTTTTAACCATAAGAAAGCATTCTCATTAAAGGTATACTAGCCTTAAGGATTGTTTCTTCATCTAAAATTATTTCATTCTTATCATTCTCAAGCACATCTAAAACATTTGTCAAACTTATACATTTCATATATTCACATTCAGAACATGAACATGAAGATTTATTATCAGAAACAGTCAAAAAAGTTTTATCTGGAGCAATCTTTTTCATTTGATGAAGTATGCCAACTTCAGTACCAACGATAAAAACATGGTCACTAGATTGGGCAACATATTTTAATAAAGCAGATGTAGAACCAACAAAATCAGCAATTTTAAGAACAGGATCAGTACATTCAGGATGTACAATGACTTTCGCATAAGGGTATTGTACTTTAAGTTTTAAGATTTCTTGGGCTTCTATCTGACTATGAACGTGACACTGACCAGGATATAAAATCATTTTTCGTTGAGTTGAAGATTGAATATATCTACCAAGATGTTGATCAGGTGCGAAAAGTATAGGTTTATCAATAGGTTGAGCCTCCACTATTCTTTTAGCATTAGATGAGGTGACAATAATGTCTGAAAGAATCTTAACATCAACAGAAGAATTAATATAAGTAATCTTTATTCCATCAGGATAGGGTTCGATAAACCTTTCATAAGACTCAACATCGCAAGAATCAGCAAGAGAACATCCTGCTTCTAAATTAGGAAGAAAAACTCGAGCTTCTGGATGTAAAATTTTGACAGTTTCTGCCATAAACTTAACTCCACATAAAATTATATAAGAAGATTTTGCTTTTACAGCATGTTGAGCTAAAGCCAAGCTATCACCAACAAAGTCAGCTATATCTTGAATTTCAGGCCTTTGGTAATAATGAGCTAAAATGAGGGCATTTTTTCTTGTTTTTAATTCTTTAATCTTTGAAATTAAATCCTCAACAATCATAATATAGTTTGTTAATATTGTTTAAAATTTTTTTGTTGCAAATTTTAAAAAAAAATTAACATTGAAAGTACTAGATTGTTAAAAATCATGATTTTTTTATTGTTGATTTTCAAGATTTTGTTTATAATAAGTTCAAGTTATCAACATTGTCAATTAAAATTAGCAATTTAATTAACATTTTTATGAACTAAATATTATGTTAATAACTTTTTTAAAAAAGCTAAAACAAATTTTTGGAAATTATAAAATTTTGACCATATGCATTATGTTACTAAAAAATCAAAAATTTTTTTTAAAAATTTTTCGCAAATTTTAAACAATCTTTTAACTTTATATTAACTTTGTGAAAACATTCATGAAAAAGATAGTAATCGCTAGTGATCATGCAGGGTATGTTTTAAAAGAAGAAATCAAGAAGCTTTTGAAAGATAAATACTTATTTGAAGATGTGGGTACTTTCTCTGAAGAGAGTGTCGATTATCCTGATTTTGCTGATAAGGCTGTTCAACTTGTTCGACAAGGAAAGATGGAGAGAGGAATACTAATATGCGGATCGGGTATCGGCATGAGTATATATGCAAATAAATTTATAGACATACGTTGTGCTTTGGTTTGGAACGAGGAATTAGCAAAATTATGTCGACTTCATAATAATGCTAATATGATTGCTTTACCAGGTCGTTTTATGGATTCTAAGGTAGCTGTGAGATGTGTGGAATTCTTTATGGAAACTTCTTTCGAAGGAGGCAGACATCAGCGAAGGCTTGATAAAATTATTCAACATATCCAGCAACATTAAGAGCTAACAATGATGAACCACAAGGCATTTCATAATTTAGATGTTAATTTAAAAAATAACTTAATTCGTGCGTATAAGCATTATGAAACTAGCTATGAAAAAAATATTATACAATTCAAGGATGTAAGCTTAAGTAAACAATATATAAGAAAACACAGAGTTTTTGCTATTCAACATTTACCTGATTTGTTAGCTCAGTTTGAAAAAAAATTTATTATTCTTGGGGGCAAAGTTCATTATGGTAAAGATTTTAATGAAGTTTTTGCTATTCTCGACAAAATTTTATCTCATTCTTCAATAGTAGTCAAGTCAAAATCGATGGTAACTGAAGAAATAGAACTTAACAAGTGGCTCACAGAAGTCAAAAATGCCGAAGTTTGGGAAACAGATCTAGGTGAATTTATCGTACAACAAATGGGGCAAAAGCCTACCCACATTACCGCTCCAGCTATTCATTTGTCTAAAGAGGAAATTTTTACATTTTTTCAAAAACGTTTTGGGATTGAAAATTCAGTAAATGAAGTTGTTGAATTTGTAAGAAAGTTCTTACGAAAAAAATTTCTTGAAGCTGATGTTGGCATTACTGGAGCTAATTTTTTAGTAGCTGATGTTGGTGCAGTGGCTATCACTGAAAACGAAGGAAACGCAGGATTATCTGTTTCATATCCTAAAATTCATATAATTCTTACTACTCCTGATAAAATCATACCCACCATTCGTTCTCTAGCTTTATTTTGGACAATGTTAGCTACACATGGTACTGGACAAAAGATTACTGCATATAATCATCTCATTTTTGGGGCTCCTACTGCCGAAGAAATAGATGGTCCAAAAGAAGTGCATTTAATTTTACTCGATGCAAAGCGAAGTGAAATCCTTAAAAATGCAAATCTTAATACCATTTTGACCTGTATACATTGTGGAGCTTGCCTTACTGTCTGTCCAATCTTTCAGCGAGTTGGAGGTCATGCTTTTAATTCTGTTTATGCAGGTCCCATGGGTTCTGTTCTTTCTCCCCTACTCTTTGAAGAAGAATACATGTACGAATTTTCTTCTGTTTGTACTTTATGCGGAGCTTGCTCGGAAAGATGTCCTGTGGAAATTCCTTTGGATAAACTATTGATAAAATTAAGAATTGGTCAAGTAAAAGAAAAATCAAATTATTTTTATAAAATATTTTTGAAAAGTTTAAAAAGGAACAAGTTAATACATGCTGTGCCAGGTTATGTAAAAAACATTGGTTTTCGTTTCTTTATGGGGAAAAAGTGGAATACATTTCGTCATCCCATTAGATTTCCTAAAAAAACATTTACTCGAAAATAATTTATACATATTTATTTATTATCCTTTCTATGCTGTGTGCATAACTTTCTCCAAACAAGTTAAGGTGCACAAGGAGCGGGTAAAGGTTGTATATCTCAAGACGGTCTTTCCATCCTTTTTCCATAGGAAAATAATAGTTGTAATATGAGTAAAATTTAGAATCAAAGCCTCCGAAAAGTGTTGTCATAGCAATGTCAATTTCTCGATGCCCGAAATAACAAGCAGGATCATAGATCACTGGATTACCGTCTTTTGCAGCAAAATAGTTTCCACCCCAAAGATCACCATGAACTAATGCTGGTTTTTCATCAATCAGTAAATCATTAAGTTTCAATATTATTTTTTCAAGTTTGTAGTAAAGTGATGATTTAAGTAATCCTTGACTGATGGCTAATTGTTTTTGAGGTTTCAATCTATTTTCTATAAAAAAATCAATCCATTTTGCTTTCCATTCATTCTTTTGGAAAAGACTGCCCATGTAGTTATCATAAAAAAAGCCATATTTTTCGTTTGTAACGGAATGCAGTTCTGCAAGACCTTTTCCAAAAAGTTCCCAAAAATTTTCTTTTGGATATCCTCTTTCGATAAATTCTAAAATTAAGTATTGAGTATTTTCATCTTCAACAAAAGAAATAGGTTTAGGAATATGAAGCAATGAACAATGTTTTCTCATGTAATCAAGGTTTTTAAATTCTAGCTGAAGCATATGGGGATAGGCGTTTTTATTATTATATTTCACAAAAAATGTTCTTTCATTGGTTATGAGTTTAATAGCATTGTTTATATCACCACCTGGAGCGTAAGATGTTTGTATGATTGAGATGGAAGGGAAAATTTTTTTCAAAGCTTTTTCTAAAGTGCTTTTTTGCATAGATTTTTTTCAAAAATAAAAATTTCGATTTAGATTTACAGTTGTTTGGAATTTAATTTTCATTTAATTTTGTAGTGAGGAAGGGTTGACCTATCGCTTTATCCTAAAGGGATAAAGAGGAAAGTCTGGACACCGCAGGGCACCATGCTTCCGAAATGGAAGGGGCTCGTTAGAGCTACAGAAAGTGCAACAGAAAACATACCGCCTTGCTTTGTGCAAGGTAAGGGTGAAAACGTGAGGTAAGAGCTCACGAGCAGTCCTGGCGACAGGCTGTGTGGCAAACCTCATGGGGTGCAAGGCCAAATAAACCAGCGTTTGAGGGTTGCCCGCCCGATGCTGGAGGGTAGGCTGCTTGAACCTGAAAGCAATTTCAGGTCTAGATAGATGATAGGTGGTCGTGAGACTACAGAATCCAGCTTATAAACCCTTCCTTTTTATTTAATTTTAAATATTTGTTCTATGAAAATAAAATCATTTTTGAGCTCAATTTTTCTTTTGTTTTTTGCATTTGCTCAAAATCCATGGATGGACTTACATTTTCCTTTTTTCAATCCTGTATATTTGCAAAAATTTAAAGTAAGTTCTATAACGCTTGCGAATATCAGTCCTTCCACAAATCAACCTGAACGAATTGAAAAGTTTTTTGTAAATCAATTAGGTCTTCTTACAAATTACATCGATTTTTCGTCGAATGAAAAAAGAGTGTTTAATTATTCTAACAATCAAGAGCTTATAAGTCAAATCATATATACTGGAAAAAAAATTGATACTATACTTTACATGATAGATTCAGAAAAAAAAATTATTTATGAAATTTTTCAAAAAAATTTACCAAATCAATACACATATGAAATTTTTAAATATAGTTATTCCTTTAATGGTGAGTTATTCAATGTGGAAAGAGCAGAAATTTCTTCACTAAACAAAATGGATATTACCTTAGCATGCAGAAACGCTAAATTTACTTCTTGTTTTAATAAAATAGAAAAAGGTTATACAATACATATTGCGAATGAAAAATATACTTTTTATAAAAATTCAAAAGGCTTTATTGATATTATGATTATTGAAAAAAATAATCATAAAGAAACATGGACATTACAATATGATGTTGTTAATGAAAAGCTAGTGTTGATCGAAAAAGAAATAGACGGCCTAAATTATAAAGTTTTTGTAACCTATGAAACACGTTAAATTTTTTTATTTTTTCTTAGTTCCCTTAATTCTTTGTTCGGCAGAAATTGATTCAACGCAAAAGGTTAAAATTTATTATTTTAAGATTTTTGACGAAATTCATAAGGCTTCGTGGTGGATGACTAAAAGTGCTCTTGAAAGTGCTAAGAAAGAGAATGCAGATGTGGTTCTTTTGCATTTGAATACATATGGTGGAGAGTTGGTTTATGCTGATAGCATTCGAAGTGCTTTGTTGTCTTTTTCAAAACCCGTTTGGGTTTTTATAGATAAGAATGCTGCATCAGCAGGTGCGTTAATTTCTATGGCATGTAATAAAATTTACATGAAAAAAGGTGCAACCATTGGAGCTGCAACTGTTGTAGACCAATCCGCACAGCCCTTGCCAGATAAGTATCAAAGCTACATGCGAGCAATGATGAGAAGTACAGCCGAAGCTCGTGGCCGCAACCCAGAAATCGCTGAAGCTATGGTAGATCCTGACATTAAAATTCCAGGAATTGTTGATAGTGGGAAAGTGCTCACCTTCACTGTTCAAGAAGCAATAAAGCAAGGCTTTTGTGATGGAGAAGTTGATGGCATCTATGATATTTTAGCCTTAAATCATGTAAAAAATTATGAAATTATCAAGCAACGGATTACTTTAACAGACAAAGTAATTTACTTTTTTATGCATCCAGTTGTTAGTGGAATTTTGATTTTACTTATTGTACTTGGCATTTATTATGAATTACAAACTCCAGGAATTGGTTTTGCTTTTTATGTGGCATTGGCAGCTGCTCTTTTATTTTTTGTTCCGTATTTTTTAGAAGGTTTTTTAGAATATTGGGAACTTATACTTTTTGTAATAGGACTTATCTTGATTTTGCTTGAAATTTTCGTGATCCCTGGCTTTGGGATAGCGGGCATATCAGGTATTTTGTTGATGATTTTGGGGCTAACATTTGCAATGGTTGATAACAAGGGATTTTCAATGCCGCTAAACAATTACTTACCTTTGATAAGATCTTTTTTTATTGTGATAACATCACTTATTGTGGCTTTTATTTTAAGCTTATTTATAACACCTAATTTAATGAACGTGAAAGTACAAAATGAAACAATTTCTTTAAGTAAAGAATTAAGTTCAGAAGAGGGTTTTACAGCTGCTGATAAAGAATTATATTTTTTAATTGGGAAAAAAGGTATCGCATATACTGTTTTGCGACCTGCTGGAAAAGTAAAAATTGATGATGAAATTTATGATGCAGTAGCTTTTCTGGATTTTATAGAAAAAGGAGAATCTGTCGAAGTTGTGGATGTTCAAACCATGCAATTGGTAGTAAAAAAAGTATTGTAAAATTTGCCTTGAAATAAGTTATTTTTTAACATGTATTGCTCGATTTTTCGTGCAATTTCGTCATAGCGAATAAGTCCCCATTGGGGAGCAATCAAGACTCTAGGGGGAACCTCACTTGCAAGTCTATCAATGTATTTTTCTGGATGCAAAAAACACAAATAACGAGAAATAAAATTAATATATTCAGGTAAATCAAACAAATTAAAAATCGAAGGATTTTTTTTGTACCATTTTTCAAAAACAGTATTTTTTAAAATTTGCAGATGATGCAATTTAATGGCGTCGAAAGGCAATTGGTTAAGAAGCTTAATATCTTCGAGTAAAGTTTCTTGAGTTTCGCCAGGTAATCCAAGAATGTAATGTATAACGGTAAATAGTTGATTTTCATGCAATAATTTTAAAGTTTCTAAACTGTCTTTTACAGTGTGCCCTCTATTTGTAAGTTGAAGGGTTTCATTTCGTAAAGATTCTACGCCAATTTCAAGCATAACAAAATAATTTTTTGAAATTTGCTTGAATAAATCGATGTGTTCTTTGCTCACACAATCTGGGCGAGTACTAATGCTGATCCCCACAACGTTGTCAATTTCCAGGGCTTCTTTGTAGATTTTTTCTAACTTTTCGACTGAATCGTAAGTGTTGGTGTAGGCTTGAAAATAGGCTAAGTATTTTATAGCTCTACGGTATCTTTTTTTGTGAAACAAAATACCTTCTTCCATTTGTTTTTTGACCGGCAAGGCAGGGTGGCAGTAAGAGGGAACAAATCCGTCGTTGTTGCAATAATAACACCCTCCTCTACCCTTGCTGCCATCTTTGTTGGGACAAGTGAAATTAAGGTGTAAACTAATTTTTTGCACTCGTGTTCCGAAACGTTCTTTAAAAAAAGAAGTTAGACTTTTATAAGGTGGTTTATTGTTCATTTTTAAATGTATCCCATAAGATAATAAGTGAAAATTCCAATCCATTCATGCAAAAGTTCTTGCCAAATGACTAAAGCTTCAACATTAGGTAAAATGTAAGATATTACATCATGTTCTTTGGTGCCAGTGTGAAAATCGACAGGATAGATGTCAGGAATCAGCCCTGCTTTTACAAAACAAGCAAAACTACGAAGCATGTGTGAAGCTGAAGTGATAAGCAGAACACTTGCTCCGTTGGGATAATATTTTTTTAGAAGTTCTACACTATAAACAGCATTCTCATGAGTGTTTTTTGATAAACTGTCTATTAAAATATCTTTTTGAGGAATTCCTAATTGGAGCAAAAAATTTTGTAATAGAATTGCTTCATTTAAACTTTTGTCTTTTCTTAAAGTACCATTGCCTCCACTAATTAAAATACGTTTGATGTAACCATTTTTATAAAGAAAAACTGCTTGTAGAATTCTATCTATGTTGTGTTTGAAAACCATGTTATCATGCGGGGTGACAAAAACCATGCCTCCACTCAATACTATGCCTACCTCGTAGGTTTTGTGTAAATCTTTTTTGTCAAGTTGCTTTGGTTCCCAAAATTTCATGGTAATTTCAGCTATGTAAAGATTCGTAAAAAAAAGAAAAAGTAAAAATGTCCAAATTAGTCGTAATTTTTTTCTTTTTTTATCATGAGTTAAAAGAGTCAGTAGGAGTAAAATGAAAATCCATGCTAGTGGAGTAACAAGGAAAGAAAAAAGTTTGCTTAAATAAAAAAACATGTTTTTAAATTTTTTGCAAAATTAAAATTTTAGCTCAAAATTGCTTTTTGGTAATCTGATTTTACGTGGGAAGATTTAAGCACAATTAAGGTATAACAAATGAAAAAAGGCAGAGCAGGAATTCTATATCGCACAAGTGATCCGTAGTTAGCTGTTGATAAGCCTACGAAAATAATAAATATGATTGTAAAAATAAAGAAGGAACTTAAGATCGGATCACTTACAAATACGTAAAAAACATCTTTTTTTGTTATGATTTTCCATAGAAAAAGAATGGATGTTATGGCAAAAAACAAAGTTTCCAAAGCACTTAAAAGCATCAATGGATTTCGCGCAACCCAGAGAAAGGGACTATATAAGCCATATAATAAAGCTAGGTGAATTTTAGACAAAATGCCAGGAAGGGTTGGTTCAAAATATCCAATGTTGAAATAATTTTTGCTGTAATTTGGGTTAGAAACATAATCTTTCTGAGTAATGGCAGCTTTTTCGAGAAGACTTTCGATACTTCCGTAAACACCCAAATATTTTGATAAAGACATGTAAATGAAAATAATAAAAAATACTAGCATTACAAGTAAAAACGGTGCTACAAGATATTTCAAAACACGATTGTGAATATGTTTCAGTTGAGCATAAAGAGTTAAAACAAAAGTAAAAGCAAGCAAACTAACGAAAATGTATGGTTTTATAGCAATCAAAACATATGAAAAGAAAAGAATTCCAACGAGAGATCGAAAGGAAAATTTTTTTAAAATTACCCATTGAATCAAGCTTGCAGAAATATATGTGGTAGCTGTTAAAGTGTAAGAATCTTTCATAATTCCAGACCCCCAAAAAATCGTAGATGGTAAAAATAAGATGGCAAAAGCTAATGCATTGTTTGCATGCGGATACATAGTTGAAAGCGTTCTAAACATTTTCCATGGACCAAGATAAAGAAATAAATTAAGAAGAATTATAGTTGGAATTACTCGATTAAAGCTTAATAAGACAAAAATATAACTTAAACGACTTACTGTAAATGTTTGTCTATCGAAGTAAAATTCAAACGAAGGAAAGCCTGTTAAATGATTGAAAAAGGAGTAATTCTCTCGCGAAATAGGCGTAAAAAGAATTTTCATGGCTTGATCAAAATGAAGAAAGGTCAATTTATAAAGAGAAGAAGAGGTGTTATAATATTCATAGATGTCTCCACCGGGGTAATAGAACTTGTACACGAGCAAAATAGCAATTCCTCCAAGTGTTTTAGCAAGATACCCTGGGATGAAAAATTTTTTGACGTGACTATTTTGTAAACTGGAGTTGTTTTGATAAATATACATGGAGATGATGACCAGTGATAAGTAAAAAATTACAAGCGGTAAATCAATAAAATCTAATGTCTCAAAATTCATACTTCTTTTTTTGATTGAAGAGCAAAAAATAGAATGTAAAAATACGATATGTACAGAATAGCGTAAGCATGATGTATTTCAAATTTTTCTGCAAGTCGAGCAAATAATAATGGTAAGGTAGCACCTCCTATGATCCCCATGATTAGTAAAGAGCTAGCTTCTTCAATTTTTTCACCTGCCTTTTGTAAGGTTAATGGCCAAATGGCAGGCCACATAATTGCGTGACTTGCTCCGAGGAGAACTATAAACCAAATACCCATATTTTTTTCTGCTAATAAATTTAAAGTTACCAGTAATAAAGCACTTAAAGTATAGCTTAGAAGAGCTTGTTTTTGAGAAAGATATTTTGGAGTTAGCCAAATCCCTATCAAATAACCCAAAATCATAGCGATCATTACATAAGTTAAAAAATACGAAGGGTTAAAGATATTTATTTTTAAAGTCCCTATTTCGATAAACTGGGCTTTTAAATCAAGAGTTCTGGCAAATAAAATGATACTATCGCCTACGATGACTTCAGCACCCACGTAGAAGAAAATGGCTAAAAAACCGAACCATGCTTGTTTTGGCAAATTTTTAAAAGAAAATTTTACCTCCTTTTTTTCTCGAAGAGAAGGTAGACTTGAAAATTGAATAAGTAGGATTAAGGAAAGTAGAATCCCACCTAACAACAAATAAGGAAAAACTATTTCGTGAGCAAGAGAAGACAAAAAAGCATTTTTTTCATTTTCTGAAAGATGAGACAAGATGTTTTTCAATTCAGTCTCAGAATGCTTTAGTAGTATTGATCCTAAAATTAATCCAGAGAAGCCTCCTGCTAGCTTATTGGCAATTCCCATGATGCTAATTCGTTGAGCTGCACTTTCTGGACGGCCAAGTAAGGTCACATACGGGTTAACTGCTGTTTGTAATAAGGTTAACCCAGCTCCCTGTATAAATAATCCTAAAAGGAAAATAGGATACGATCTGGTATATGCAGCTGGAATAAACGTTAAAGCCCCAAGCAAAATACTAGATAAACCTAATGTCATGGAGCGGAGGTATCCTAGTTGCTTTATTATAAAAGCTACAGGTATAGCCATAATAAAGTAGGAAATATAAAACGAAGTAGTAACAAAGAATGCCTGAGACAAACTTATTTCGCAAATTATTTTTAAAAAAGCAATTAAGACACTGTTTAACCACGTAAGAAAGCCAAAAAGGAAGAATAAAACTGCAACGACGGCAAGATGCTGAATGTTTGTTTTCATTTAAAAATTTTTACAAAAATACAATCTTCAGTGACCTATCATGAAATTATTAGACTAATAAAAAAATTTATTAAAAAAATTTATTTTTTTACAAAAAAAATGTAAATTTGTCACACAAAAATGAAGAGTATGAAAAGAAAATTGTCAATTGCAATGATGGTGATTTTGTTGTTCAGCGAAATGTCATGTAAAAAAGACAAGGACGAAGACAACAACAACAATGGGAACAACACCCCTACTGTGCCAGTTGGCACGATTGTATCATCCATCTCTTTAAATTACGCTTGTGCTGTAGCCATTTATGATCATTATGCTTATGTTGGCCAAAAAACACAAGGTTTTTCGGTAGTGGATATTTCAAACCCTGCTTCGCCCACGGTTGTCAAAACTGTAAGCATAAGTGATGTAAGGAAACTTTTTGTACACAATGGGAAACTTTATGTTGCTGCTTATGTAGGAGGTGCTGCTGTTTATTCTTTATCAAATCCCGCAAATCCTACTTTCGAGAGGTCTATTATGCAAGGAGATCAGGTTTCGAACATTTTTGCTGATGATCAATACATTTATTTGGCTGGGGGTGTTAATTCTACAAATGGTTTCATTTCCATTCACAATCAATCTGATGGATCTTTGGTAGGGCAATATATTAACAACAATGCTTCTGAATCGAATCGAGGTTATGCTAGTTTGTGGGTTTCTGGGAATTACATTTACGCTGGAACCAACGGAGGCTATTTTCATGTGATTGATAAAACAAATCCTCAATCACCAACGAAAATTGGAAGCTATTTCAATGCAGGAACTCCGGGACATGAACCATGGATGTTGGGTATGTACGTAAGTGGAAACAAAGCATATTTAGCTGATTGGGGAGCTGGGCTCATAGTGTTAGATATCAGTAACCCTTCATCTCCCGCTGAGTTGGGCGTATTTACTGGTGGAAGTGATGGACCCAATGCATATGATGTTGTTGTTGATGGAAATACTGCTTACGTGGCCAATGGATGGGGTTGTTTAACTGTTGTAAATGTTCAGAATCCAGCATCTATGTCTATGATTTTTGAAGTAAATCCTTCAAGTTCAAGTTATCAGAGTGTAAAACTTTATGGAAATTATGCTGTAGTTGCTGATAATGGGCAACAAAAAATGAGCATAATTCGTGTTAAGTAATTTATTTTTTTGATGATTTTCAGAGCCCCGCATAATGTGGGGCTCTTTTTTTGTATGTTTGCAAAAAAAAATGATCCTTTTTTATTGTAAATCAACATTTGTTTATGCTTTTGAGACTCATCAAGAACTGACATCTTCAGATGTTCAAAAGTTATCTCATGTTTTTGGTTTTGGCGAAAATTTTCATTTAAGTGAAGGACCCATACAAGGCTTATATGTGGGACCTAAACGCAACATGGTTTCACCATGGTGTACGAATGTTTTAAGCATTTTGAAAACTATTGGTGTTAATATCATTACACGTGTTGAAGTGTTTAGAGCTTTTGATGGGAATTATGACCCTATGCTTGAAGAACAATATGACGGATTAGATCAGCATATTTTCGAATTGCCTAAAATTCATGATAGTTTATTTTCTTATGTAGACGATCTTTATCAATTTAATGAAAAAAATGGTCTTGCGCTCAGTGACGAGGATATTCAATATCTTAAAAAGCTAAGTCAGTTGCTTGAAAGACCTTTGACTGATGTAGAGGTTTTCGGCTATGCTCAAATTAACTCAGAACATTGTAGGCATAAAATTTTTAATGGGAAATTTATCATTGATGGAAAAGAGCAATTTCATTCGCTGTTTGAGCTAATCAAACATACGACAAAAACAAACACCAATTTGGTCGTTTCGGCATATTCCGATAATGTTGCTTTTCTTGACGGACCAAGGATAAAACTTTTTAGGCCACAAAAAGCAAATTTACCTTCTATCTATGAGGAAGAAGAAAGGGAAGTCGTAATATCACTTAAAGCTGAAACACATAATTTTCCAACCACAGTTGAACCCTTTTATGGGGCGTCTACGGGCACAGGAGGTGAAATTCGCGATAGAATGGGAGGAGGGAAGGGTAGCATTCCACTTGCTGGTACTGCTGTTTACATGACGGCTCTACCATCTTGGCACAAGCGTGTTCCTTTAAAGTACCCATATCATTTGCCTGAAGATGTGCTTATTAAAGCTTCTAACGGTGCCTCAGATTTTGCCAATAAATTTGGGCAACCTTTAATAACTGGGAGTCTAAATGTTTTTTCGCACGAAGAAAAAGGTGAGCGTATAGCTTATGATAAAGTAGTAATGCTTGCGGGAGGAGTAGGCTATGGACTTAAGGCGAAATCGAAAAAAGCTATAATTCAAGCTGGGCAATTAGTAGTGATGATGGGAGGTGATAATTACCGGATAGGAATTGGTGGGGGTTCTGTTTCATCGGTTGAAACTGGTAAGTATGATACTTCCGTTGAGCTAAGTGCTGTGCAGCGAGCTAATCCAGAAATGCAAAAAAGAGTTTACAATGCGATTCGTTTTTTAGCTGAAAATGAAGAAGATGACTCAATTGTTTCCATACATGACCATGGAGCTGGCGGACATTTGAATTGCTTTGTTGAACTTTTGGAACAAAAAGGAGGTGTCATCCAGATAGATAAATTACCTAAAGGCGATCCAACTTTAAACGATGTTGAACTTCTTGTAAATGAGAGCCAAGAACGTATGGGGCTGGTGGTGAATGAAAAAAATATTGATTTCGTTAAGGAAGTTGCCGAACGCGAAAAAGCCCCATTTTACATTGTTGGAGAAGTGAATAATACCCATAAGATTACTTTTTTGCACGATGATGGAAAAAAACCTTTTGATATAAAAGTAAAGTACTTGCTAGAAAATCCTCCTAAAACCGTCATTGAAGACCGAACAATTTCGAAACAATTTTTTGAACCTATGTATACTGTAGATAAACTCGAAGAATATCTAGAAGCTGTGTTTCAGCATGAAGCCGTTGCTTGTAAGGATTGGCTCACCAACAAAGTGGATAGGTCGGTGACAGGTCTTGTAGCTACTCAACCGACATGTGGACCTCTTCAATTACCTTTGAATAATGTTGGGGTTGTTGCTCTTGATTATTCAACTTATGCTGGCATTGCAACATCAATAGGTCATGCTTCTATAGCTGGCTTAATTTCAGCAGAGGCGGGGTCAAGATTAAGTGTTACAGAAGCTTTGTCTAATCTCGTATGGGCTCATTTAAAACACGGATTAAAAGGCGTTTCTCTTAGTGCTAATTGGATGTGGCCATCAAAAAATGCGGGAGAAGATGCAAGACTTTACAATGCTGTAAAGGCTATCAGTGATTTTTGTGTAGAACTTGGGATCAACATCCCTACGGGAAAGGATTCTTTGTCCATGACGCAAAAATACAAAGATGGAACGCTTGTGAAAGCTCCTGGGACAGTTGTTGTTTCTGCCGTTGCAGAAGTCTCAGATATTCGTAAAACAATTTCCCCTGTCCTTGTATCCTGCGAAAATTCAAATTTATTGTACATTGATTTTTCAAAAAGTCCCTTTCATTTAGGAGGAAGCGTATTTTATCAAACGCTGAATGCTATTGGAAATCATTGTCCTGATGTTCCTGATCCAGGGTATGTTAAAAATGTTTTTTGTGCAATTCAAGAATTGATCGAATCGAGAAAAATTCTTTCGGGTCACGATGTAAGTGCGGGAGGTCTTATTACATCACTGATGGAAATAGTTTTTTCACAAAATGAAGTCGGCTTGCAACTTAATTTTTCTGAATTTCCGGAAAAAGATTTAATTAAAATTTTATTTTCAGAAAAACCAGCATTAATCATACAAGTTAAAGATGCAAAAAAAGTAATAAATTACCTTGCTGCAAAAAAGATTATTTTTTATCCTCTTGGTCACATCCAACCTCAATTTGAAATAAGAATTCAGCATGAAAAGGATACGTATTATTTTGATGTTAATTATTGGCGAAAAAAATGGTTTTATCCCTCCTATCAGATGGATAAAAAGCAAACGCAAACAAAGGCAGCCGATTCACGTTATCAATTTTTTGATAAACAACCTTTAAAATATTTCTTCCCTTTAGGATTTGATGGGAAAAAACCATCATTCTATATTAATAATAAACAAAAACCTCGAGTTGCTGTCATACGAGAGGAGGGCACGAATGGAGATCGGGAAATGGCTTATAGTTTTTATGCCGCAGGTTTTGAGGTTGTAGACGTCCACATGACGGATTTGTTTAGCGGTAAAACGAATTTGAAGGATGTTCGCATGTTGGTTTTTCCTGGAGGATTTAGTTATGCAGATGTTCTTGGATCAGCAACGGGTTGGGCTGCAGGTTTTCTTTACAATGAAAGAGCTCGTCTTGCTCTGGAGGATTTTTACACTCGGCAGGATACTTTGAGCTTGGGAGTATGTAACGGTTGTCAGCTGATGGTTAAGTTAGGTCTTTTCGAACGTTTCGATGGCATCCAAGTGAAAATGGAACAAAATGATTCTCAAAAATTCGAATCAAATTTTGTACTTGTAAATATTGAAAAATCACCATCCATCATGCTTAAACCACTTGAAGGGAGTAGTTTGGGTATTTGGGTTGCTCATGGCGAAGGTAAGTTCGTTTTTTCAACGCCACGCGAAAAGCTTTTTATTCCTATGGTTTATTTATATGCTGAGTATCCAGGTAATCCCAATGGTTCAGACTACAACGCTGCAGCTATTTGTTCAAGTGATGGGAGACATCTTGCCATGATGCCTCACCTTGAAAGATCAATTTTCGTCTGGCAATGGCCTTACTATCCTAGAGAAACAAAACATGAGATAAGCCCTTGGTTTTTAGTTTTTTTAGAAGCAAAAAAATGGTTGGAACAAAATTAATTTTATGGCGACAAAAGAAATTATCTATATAGTAATTGTAATTTTTTTAGTTGTTTTTATTCTTTTAAAAATTCCCCTTTTTAAAAAATTTTCTGTTCCTCGATCTTGGTTTATTTGGGCATTTTTTGTTAAGTTAATTGCAGGAGCAGCTCTTTTTTATGTTTATACTTTTTATTATTCGGATAGGAGCAAAGCTGATATTTACAAATATTTTGATGACGGAAAAATCATGTATGAATCCATTTTTTCAAATCCGACGCACTATTTTCAAATGGTGCTTGGCATCCACAATGACAATCCTTTGTTTGACAGTCTATATTATTCCAAAATGAACAATTGGTATCGTGTGTATGAAACTGTTACTTACAACGATAGTCACACCATGATTCGATTACATGCTATTTTATTTTTGTTTTCAGGAGGATATTTTTCATTACATCACTTGTTTTTTATCATAATGAGTTTTGTTGGGTTTTTATTGTTATTTTTTGCCTTGTCTATTTTATTTCCACAAATGCAAAAAATAATTTTTTTAGTTACTTTTTTTATACCTTCAGTAGTATTTTGGTCTTCTGGAGCTTTGAAGGAAAGCGTATTAATGTTTGCCATCGGTCTGAATTTATTTTCTCTCGTTAGTATTTTGGGTCAAAAGCAGAATCAACTAAAAAAAAGTGAAATTGCAAAAAAGTTTCTTTATTTTTTTCTATTGATGTTGTCTTTCTTCTTTTTGATTTTTATTAAAATGTATGTATTAGTGGCTCTTATACCAGTTTTGCTAGGTTTTGTGTGGGTGGAACTAAGCAAAAGAAAAAATGCTTTTTTAAAATATTTTTTAGTAACAATTTTTTATATTGTTTTTTTGTGGATTTTGGGAAAAATATTCCCTGCTTATTTTTTCCCAGCATTAATTGTTCAAAAGCAACATGATTTTATCGGCCTTGCATTGCATGAGCAAAGTAAAAGTTATTTTCAACCCTTGCCTATTCAACCAACAATTTTGTCTCTCGCTATTTATTCTCCGTTTGCTTTATTTAACGCAATGTTTAGGCCTTTGCTGTGGAATGCTAGAGGTGTACTTGAATTATTAGCTTCGATTGAATCGGTATTTTATTATTTTTCAGTTATAATAATTCTTTTGTTCTTTCGGAAAAGAGATATTCATCCGCAGGCCTGGCTTTTTTTGTTTTTTGCTTTGCTAATGTTTTTGCTTGTAGGGTATACAACACCTGTATCAGGAGCAATCGTAAGATATAGAATCCCTGCCCTTTTATTTTTTGCCATTTTCATTGCAACTTTATTTGATGAAAACAAATTTCAATCTTTTCTCTTAAAAATAAAATTTTTATGGAAAAAATAGTATTGATAACAGGAGCCACAAGTGGTATTGGGAGAGCAACAGCTGAACTTTTAGCTAAAGAACATTATCGTTTGATTTTAACAGGTAGAAGGAAAAATCGATTGGAAGCATTAGCGAATGAATTATCTCAATGGACAGAAGTCTTCACTTTATCTTTTGATATTCGTTCTCGTGAAGAAACTTTTCGATCGCTCGAGTCATTACCAAATGATTGGAAAGCAATAAATGTACTGGTAAACAATGCTGGACTTGCAAGAGGCTACGATCCAGTATACGAAGCAAACATGGATGATTGGGAAGAAATGATAGATACAAACATCAAAGGGTTATTGTATGTTACACGTTGGGTGGTTCCCTTTATGATACAACGCAAGTCAGGTCATATTATCAACATAGGAAGCATAGCAGGAAAAGAACCTTATGCACGAGGAAATGTGTATTGTGCGACGAAAAGTGCAGTGTCAGCTTTATCAAAAAGTCTCAGGTTGGAACTTGTTGATTACAACATTAAAGTTTCTTTGGTTGCACCCGCAGCCACCGAAACAGAATTTAGTCTTGTACGTTTTAAGAATGATGCTGAAAGAGCCAAAAAAGTTTATGAAGGGTATCAACCCCTTACAGCTAAAGATATTGCAGAAGTTATAGCTTTTATTATTTCACGTCCTCCTCATGTAAATATTGACGAAGTTTTGATTTTACCTACAGCTCAAGCATCATCAACTGTTTTTCATCGGGAGTGAGTTTTTTCTTGATATTCTAATGCTGCTCGAACAAATTCAATAAACAAAGGATGTGGGGATTCAACAGTACTTTTATACTCTGGATGAAATTGAACGCCCACAAACCAGGGATGAGTTTTTAGTTCCATGATTTCGACCAAATCTTCGTTTGGATTTATACCTGTGGCCACCATGCCGTTTGCTTCATAGAGCTCAAGGTATTTGTTGTTAAATTCGTAACGATGGCGATGGCGTTCGTAAATTAAATCTGTTTTGTACACCGTATAAGCTATGGAATCTTTTTTAATAGCACAGGGATAAGCTCCGCGTCGCATCGTGCCACCTTTACCGAGTACTTTTTTCTGGCTTTCCATCAAATCTATAACGGGATGGGGTGTTTTTCTGTCAAATTCTCGGCTATTGGCTTCAGGTAAATGTAAAACGTTACGTGCGAATTCTATTACCGCCACTTGCATGCCTAAGCAAATACCAAGAAATGGGATGTTATGCGTTCTAGCGTATTCGGTGGCTAAGATTTTCCCTTCAATCCCTCTTTCTCCAAAGCCTGGAGCAACAAGAATGGCAGAAGCGTTTTTTAATAACTCCTCGACATTTTCTTTGGTTATTTTTTCGCTGTGAACAAGTTCGACATTGACTTTGCAATTGTTTTTTACTCCTCCATGTGATAATGCTTCCAGGATACTTTTATAAGCGTCTTTTAATTCTACATATTTTCCGACAAGGGCAATGGGAACCTCATGAGATGGATGTTGGAGTGTATAAACAAAATTTTCCCAATATGTTAAATTTGCTTCTGGATATTCGATAAATCCAAGCTTTTGTAAAACAACCTGATCGAGTTTTTCTTCTTTTAATTTAAAGGGAACTTTGTAGATGGTATCTACATCGATGCTTTCAATTACGGAAGTTTCTTCTACGTTGCAAAAAAGAGCAATTTTTTGTCGCAAATTTTCACTTAACGGATAATGTGTTCGGCAAACAATGATATCAGGTTGAACACCAAGTTCCAGCAACATTTTTACTGAATGTTGTGTAGGTTTTGTCTTTAGCTCTCCTGTGGTTTCAAGGAACGGTACTAATGTTAGATGAATAACGAGAGCGCTCTTACCCAGTTCCCATTTTAATTGACGTACAGCTTCAATAAATGGGAGCGATTCAATATCCCCTACGGTTCCTCCAATTTCTGTAATCACAAAGTCGTAGTCTTTGTTTGCTGCAAGAAGCTGGATGCGATATTTTATTTCATCGGTAATGTGAGGAATGACCTGTACAGTTTCACCAAGGTAGTCCCCTCTTCTTTCTTTTTCAATAACACTCATGTAAATTTGACCACTGGTCACATTGTTAGCTTTACTCATGGGGTGATTTAGAAATCGTTCATAATGTCCCAGATCTAAGTCTGTTTCCGCTCCATCCTCGGTTACAAAACATTCGCCATGCTCGTATGGATTTAACGTGCCAGGATCTATGTTGATATAAGGATCTAGTTTTTGAATGGTTACAGAAAAGCCACGAGACTTGAGAAGTGTTGCGAGAGATGCAGAGACAATCCCCTTTCCAAGCGATGAAACCACACCCCCCGTGATGAAAATATATTTTGTTTTTTTCATGAAAGCATTTTGAGCAAAATTAGAAAAATAAGCGTATTTTTACCTGGATTTTATGCTTGAATATTTAATTTTGTTAATATTTGCAATTTATTTGTTGAGCTTGTATTTGGGCTTTGTTCTTTTATTTTTTAATACTTCTCCAAGAAATCATCATTATTCTGAAATTGCTGTACTAGTAATTGCACGCAATGAAGAAAAAAATATCGGTTTTTTGTTGCAGGATCTCTATTTGCAAACAGTTCAACCAGGTCGGATTTATTTTTTTGATGATCATAGTGATGATGGAACTATTGATATTGCTTTATCTTTTCTTGAAAAATTTAATGGCAAATTAATTCTTGAACGAGGCTTACCCATCTATGGGAAAAAAGATGTTTTGGAGTATGCCTTGAAGAAAATCCCTGAAGAATGGGTAATTACAGTAGATGCCGATTGTCGTCTTAAACCTACCTGGTTAGCAAGTATAGCTGGGCAAATGGATAACGATGTTCGAATGATTGCTTCACCTGTATTGATGCAACATGAATCAAACATTTGGGCTAGGTGGGTATATACCGAACACGCTATCGTTATGGCAGCTGGCTACATTTTTGCAGGACTTAGGTTTCCACTCTATGTTTCTGGGGCAAATATGCTTTTTCGTAAGCAAGATATGCTTAGATATTTTGAAGTAAAAAACCAATTGCTACCTTATGGTGATGATGTTTTTTTCATGCAATACCTTTTAAAAAAACATGGACAAAAAACAATATGTTTTTCAACTGATCCCGACAGCATTGTGCTAACGAGAAGCCCCCACAATTTAAGGGAGTGGTTTTTGCAACGCATTCGGTGGCTAACCAAATCCAAAGCTTATGAGCTAAAATACCCTTTATGGATTGGGATGTTGCTTTTTCTTGTTGAATTTACGCCGTGGATTTACTTGATTTTTAATTTTTCATTTTCATTGTTATTGTTAATTGTAAAATCCTTATTGCAAACGCTTTTGCTTGCCTTTATACAAAAAAAATGGAAACAACCTTTTTATTGCTGCTTAGCATGGATAAGCTTTATTTTTTATTTCTGGCTATTGTGGTTATATGCTATAATAACATTGTTTTTTGATGTTAAAGAGTGGAAAGGAAGAAGTTTTCAAAAATAGTCGTTAAACAATTTTGAAAAACTATTTATTTTTGCAAAAAAAATCATGGGCAAAGGAGATATTAGAAGCAAGAGAGGAAAAATTCATAGAGGTACTTACGGCAAAAGTCGCCCTCGCAAGAGAAAGAACAAAATTGCTTTAATGAAATTGTACTCTTTAGAGCAAGATACTCCAAAGAACGAGTAGTAATATTTTTCAATGATTTCATGTCCGTTCTGTCATTCTCATGCTGCTTTTGCGCTTGAGAATGTTTTTTTATTTTATTCGTGCAGTTCATGTAAATCGTTATTTAGAAGTGATATAGAACATCCTATTGTTAGCTATACTCAAGAATATTATGGCGATCGGGGAAGAAAATTTAATTTTCCTCTTTATTCGTTCGTTAAAAGAACTATGTATTCCAAGCGATGGAAAAAAATTAAAAACTATATTGAGTCTCATGATTATCTTCTCGATGTGGGATGTGGTCATGCGGACTGGCTAGAATTTCTTTATAAAAAAAAGCAAATACGAGCTATAGGTATAGAACTTCCTGGCGAACTTGAGGCATATCTTGCTAATAAAAAATGGCTTCAACTCTACACTAATTCAATTTTAACTTTGAATGATTACGATGGGAAAATGAAGGTTATATTCTTTTTACATTCTTTTGAACACATGCCTAATCCTGTGGCTGTTTTGGAAAAATCTATTTCGCTGCTTGCTCCGGAAGGGTTTATTTATATAGCCATTCCTAACATACATTCATGGCAGTATAAGGTATTTAAACAAAAGTGGTTACATTTAGACCCACTTTATCATTTACATTTTGTCTCTTATAGATGGTTACATCAATTTTTTAACAATCACGGCTTAGAGCTCGTTCAGATATACCACAACCAATTTTCTTATTCTTTTGCTGGATGGTTTTTTAGTTTGTTAAATTATATTTCCCGTTATAATTCATTGTGGGAACTTCTCAAAAGGAAGTTTCGTGTAAAATATGCTGGAATGTATTTCTTTTTGGCGATTTCATTGCTTTTATTGTTCGTGCCAGTAACACTCCTTTTTGTGTTGGAATGTATTTTTAAGCGAGGTGCAACCATCGAAATGTTATACGTAAAAAAATAAATTATTATGGAATATATTCGAGGTGGGCGGCAGAAAAGTTTTTATACAGATGAAGAAAAAGAAATAGTAAATTGCCCTCTTTGTGGTTCAAATGAACCAATAAGAATTGATGAAGAAAGCGGTCTAGGCATAGTTAGATGTAAGGTTTGCCGACTGATATATGTTTCTCCTCGGGTAAAAGCTTCTCATGAGAATTACTGGGGCGACAAGAGTATTTATTACAATGAAGCTCGTTTAATTTTTGAAGGGAAAAAGCCTCATCATCGCGATAAAAATTATGAAGCAGAGATACGATTTATTCGGAGATTCAAGCGTGAAGGTAAGTGGTTGGATGTTGGAACAAATATGGGTTTTTTTCTTCGAAAAGTTGTGAAAGCTGGCTATCAGGCACAAGGTGTTGAACCAAGTCCTGCTTTAAGTTCTCTTGCTAAAGAGCAATTTAACTTGCAGATTTATGAGAAAATGTTTGAAGATGTCAATTTACCTGAGAAAAATTATGACATAATTACGATGATTGATGTGTTTGAACATATTTCTAATCCATCATTAGTGCTTCAGAAAGCTCATGGTTTGTTAAAAGATGATGGCATTCTCGTTATTAAAGTTCCTAATGGAAATTATAATTTGTTAAAAATGCGAGTGAGAAAAATGTTTGGCTTACGATCAAACCTTTATACGTGGAATGCTTACGAACATGTCATTCATTATACGGTGGACACATTTTCAAAAATGGCAAAAAAACACGGTTTTAAGGTCATAAAAAAACATGTTCCTCTTCCTATTCATCCACCTGTGTGGGCAAAATATGTTGGTCATTATTATCAATATCCTTCCCCTTTTGTATTGGATTGGCAAAAAAGATTAGCCCGAAATTTATTATATTTACTTGGGAAAATGGAACTCTTTTTGACGGGACGTTCTACTTTTTCTCCTGATTTAATGTTTGTTTTAAAAAAATGGTAGGAAGTATTTCTTGTGAGTTATTTGAGTTTTGGTAAAATTTTTTTTGTAAGTTTGTGAAAATATTTGTTATGTTGATGAAGCTTTTGCGAAATTGTCAAGTTTATGCACCTGAACCGTTGGGGAGAAAAGATATTTTAATTGCAGGGGAAACCATCATTGCCATTGGGGATGATTTAGGTGTACCTGTTGGTGTTGAAGTTGAAATTATTGACATGGAGGGCATGTATGTAGTTCCGGGTTTTATTGATGGACACGTACATGTTGCAGGGGCTGGTGGTGAAGGTGGGCCGACTACGCGTACACCAGAAATGATGCTGTCGCATTTTATTAAAGGTGGCGTTACATCCGTAGTAGGTTGTTTGGGTACGGATGGTTTTACTCGTGACCTGGCATCTGTGCTTATGAAAGTGAAGGCTCTCAAGTTGGAAGGTATTTCAGCATGGATGTGGGTTGGTGCCTATCAAGTGCCTACACCAACATTTACAGGAGATGTCGGTAGAGATATTGCTCTCATTGAGGAAATTATTGGAGTGGGGGAAATTGCTTTGTCAGACCATAGATCTTCATGGCCAACGATAGATGAACTTTTGCGTTTAACTGAGCATGCACGGGTAGGAGGCATGCTGGGTGGAAAAGCAGGGCTGATAAATATTCATTTAGGAGACCAAGAAGATCCCTTCCGTCCACTGTTTCAAGTAGTGGAGCGTAGTCATAATATGTTGAAATTAACACAGTTTTTGCCTACCCATAGCAATCGCAATGATTATACTTTTGAGAGTGCCTTAGAGTATCTGAAAGCAGGAGGATATATTGACATCACAACAAGCTCTTATCCATATTTTCCAGAGTATGAAGTGAAACCTTCCACTTGCTTAGCAAGAATTGTAAAAGAAGGATTTCCGATTGATCGTGTTACTTTTACTTCTGATGCTGGGGGATCTCTTCCTGGATTTGACGAGCAAGGCAATTTGATTCGATTAGAAGTAGGAACGCCAGATGCAAATCTTCGCGAAATGAGAGATGCCATCACAGAGGGAGTTGATTTAAAAGAAGCTTTGTTGCCTTTAACTAAAAACCCTGCTCGTATTCTCAAATTGCAACGTAAAGGATCTCTTTATGAAGGTTACGATGCTGATTTATGTGTGCTTGATTCGTCATATAACCTCGTACATGTGATGGCTCGCGGTGAGTGGATGATGAAGAATACGCAGATTGTTAAAAAAGGAGCATACGAAAAATAATATCTTCCCATCGTATATGAAAAGTAATTTTTTTCTTGTAATCTTCTCGTTCTACGTATCTTTTGCTCAAGTAGCCAGTGTTGATGACAAAAAATTTTCTGAAATAATTCAGCAACCTTTGGTATTGGTTGATTTTTATGCTAGTTGGTGCGTTCCTTGTAAGATGCAAGAAAAAGAATTGATTGCATTGCAAGATACCTTGCAAACTAAGCTCGTCATTGTTCGATTGGATGCTGAAAAATTTTATTCTATTAGCAAAAATTATGCTGTCCAATATTATCCAACGCTCATTTTGTTTCAAAAAGGCAAAGCCATTAAGAAATGGATTGGCCTTCAACGAAAAGATGATTTAATAAAAGAAATAAAACCGTTTTTATGAAGGTAATTCTTTATTAATCCTCCTAAACATTTATACAAACTATCCTCAATATTATCTCTAAAGTTATTCCTAAATTCAAGCTTTTCTAGATAGTAGATAAAATTATCCTTACTTACACCATGAAATTTTAGCAGTCTCTCCTTTGCATAACTCTAAAATCCTTCTATGCCATTGATATACACTTATCTCATGCTTAAATCCATACATTATAAGATTATCATAACTTTTGAATTTATCTGTATATCTTAAGCTTCCTCTCTTTACTTTCTTTATGGTTTCTCTCACGGGTCTGCTTTTGAGACAAATTTGTATATACACTGTCTAAGTTTTGTATAGATTTTATGCGTAGTATTGTAAGCTAAATCAAGCTCTTTATGTGTTTTATGAACTGGAACTTCAAAGGATAAATAGTTTTACAGCCGATATGGATTTAGAAAATGGTACTTTTAAATCTCGCAGGACATTGTTTTTTTTTGTGGCATTTGTAGAAGTTTCTTCCAATTTTACCGATGTTTTTAGCATAACAGAAAGACAGCAATTAAATGTTTTAAGTATGCCTTTTTCTCTTAAATTAAAAATTCTTCTGCTTTTTCTTCTGATGATGTTATTTGTAGCAACTCTACTAAATTTTATGATAACATAGGTGGATTATTTTGAGTAATTACCTTAATTCATTATTCTTTGACCACTATTCCTGCTCCAACTGTCTTGTGGGTGGTTTCGTCAATAATAATAAACGAACCTAATGCTGCACATTGGGTATAATCGGCTAACAAAAGTGGTTGGGCTGAAATGAGTTGAGCTTTGAAAATAGTGTTCATTTCAATGGGTGAATGGTTGTATTCCTTAAATTTTAATACATTCAAATCCAATACTTCTGTAATACTTTGGCATTTTACAAAAGTTCTAAGAGAATGATGTTGTAAAAAATAACGTTTTGAAGGAATAAATGGAGTAGTATCAAACCAAAAGCAGATAGCAGAAAATTGATTGTACAATTCAAATTGAAATTTTGTTTCATCAATAGCAGTTGTGGCAGCAGCAAGATAATATCCTCTTTGTATTTCAGTATCATCTTGCAGTGTAAGTGCAATGGCTTGATTTTGGGAGGCTCTTGATGTTGCTTTTCCTAACACATACAGATCTTTAATTTTATTTTTTTGTAGGGTAGGATAAATAATTATTTCTTGATTAACTTCAAAGTTTCCATTTAATAGAGTGCCAAAAAAATACCGTTCTTGATTTTGAAAAGATACATATTGCACTTGTAAAAAAGCGGGTAATTTTGCAGTGTTTTCTATAGGTTGATAGGTCTCCAATAAATATAATAATGTGGGTCCATTATACCAAGGAATATTATTAGAACGATGAACAACATTATCACCATTTAAGGCACTTACTGGAATGATTTCTATTTGATGTTTATTGATAAATTGAAATGTGTTAATTTGTTCAACGATTTTTCGATAGACCGATTCAGCATAATCTACAGCGTCCATTTTATTGACACAAAAGATAATACACGGAATGTTCATTAAGTCGGATATGAAAGCATGTCTTTTTGTTTGTTCCGTAATTCCTATTGTTGCATCAATTAGAATAATAGCAAGATCAGCATGGGAAGCCCCTGTAATCATATTGCGAGTGTATTCTTTATGACCAGGGCAGTCGGCAATAATAAATTTTCTTTTGTCTGTAGAAAAATATTTATAAGCCACATCAATGGTAATACCTTGTTCTCGTTCTGCTTTCAAACCATCTGAAAGATGAGCAAGATTTATAATTCCATGGGATTGTTGAATGCTTTCTAAAATGTCGTTAGAAATGGCATTGCTATCATAGAGTAGACGACCGATGAGTGTACTTTTTCCGTCATCTACATTTCCTGCTGTGATGAATTTAATAAGTTCCATAATTTTTTGGATTTTAATTAGAAATAACCTTGTCTTTTACGGTCTTCCATTCCTGTTTCAGAAATTTTATCGTCTAATCGGGTAGCCCCTCTTTCGGATATTTTGGTTGTTTTAATTTCTTCAATAATAGTATCAATGTCTGTAGCAACGGACTCTACAGCGGCAGTACAAGAAATATCTCCAACGGTTCTAAATCGTACAAATTTTTCTTCAATCACATCGTCAGGTGAAAGTTTGAAAAAATCGGCGTAAGCCAACCATTGATTGTTGCCTGCTTTGACGCATTTTCTTTTGTGTGAAAAATAAATGGAAGGCAAAGGGATATTTTCTTTTTTGATATAATACCATACATCTAATTCTGTCCAATTGCTAATTGGAAATACACGGATATTTTCACCTTTATGAATAAGTCCATTGTATATGTTCCATAATTCAGGGCGTTGCTGCTTTGGATCCCATTGACCAAAACTATCACGAAATGAAAATATTCGTTCTTTAGATCGGGCTTTTTCTTCATCTCTGCGGGCGCCTCCAATGCAGGCATCTAATTCTAATTCTTGTATGGCATCCAAAAGTGTATAACTTTGTAGAGCATTTCGGCTGGGAAATTTTCCTGACGTTTCACTTAAATGGTATTTTTTCATGCTGTCTTCAACAAATCTAACTTCTAAATGCAATTGGTATTTTTTTACTAATTCATCACGGTATTGAATCACTTCAGGAAAATTTTGACCTGTATCGATATGCAGCACTATAAAAGGAATTTTAGTCGGCGAAAATGCTTTTATAGTAAGGTGTAAGAGAGTAGCAGAATCTTTTCCTCCTGAAAATAAAATAGCAGCTTTGCGGAATTGACCTGCTGCTTCTCTTAAAATATAGATAGATTCATTTTCTAGTTGATTTAAGTAATCTTGCATAATTCAATATCGTTGTTTTAAAGATTAATTCAAGTGTTTGTCATTTTTATTGAATTATTTTAAATGTAAACCACACTCTTTTTTCCCTTCATCGAAGTTTTCCCACCACCATCTTCCTGCACGCCATGGATCACCTTCTTTAATAGGTCTTGTGCAAGGAGCACATCCTATACTCACATATCCTTTGTCAAATAAAGTATTGTAGGGAATGTTATTTTTATGAATAAAATCAATAACTTCTTCTTTTGTCCAATGAATGAGCGGATTAAATTTAATGACTTGATAGGTATCATCCCATTCAAATAAATGAAAATTCTTTCTGTATTCAGAATGTTCTGATCTTAGACCAGTTATCCAAACTTTTTTATTTTCTAAAGATCTTTTCAATGGCTTGATTTTTCTTACAAAACAGCAATCTTTACGATTTTTAATGCTTTCATAAAATCCATTTACACCTTGATCTAAAATAAGTTTTTCAACATCTTTGTAATCGGGGAAATAAGGAATAATTTTGATAGAATATCTTTTTTCTGTTTTACTCCAAGTAGTGTATGTTTCTTGAAATAATCTCCCTGTATCAATGGTTATGATTTCAATAGGATAATGATGAGTTGCTATAAAGTGTGTGATTACCTGATCTTCTATATTAAAACTTGTTGTGAAAACAATTTTATTCGGATACATTTCGCACAATTCGTTGAGTAAATATATCAGATCTGCATTACGATATTTATTATTCCATTCTTCGATTTGAATTTTTTTATTGTCGTTCATAATCTAATGATTAAAGTAAAACCAACTATTAATAAGTATCTTCACGGCTATTAAAATTAATATTATTGCTACTACTAAAAGTCCAAATTTTTGTGGAAGTTTATTATTAATGGAAATGGAAATAGGAACAGCCAAAATACTTCCCATAGATATCCATACAACTGACCATAAATAACCTAATGGTAGTAAAAAAAGAAAAGTAAGAGAACTGCATAATACAACGATAAATTTAATTGCGTGTGCAGTTCCGATACTTGTTCTGTAATCTCTTCCACCTGCAATCAGAGCCGATGTTACTAATGCTCCCCATCCTCCACCTCCTGTAGTATCCATAAATGCTCCAAATGCAGAGAGCATTGGGATAGAAAACCATCTTTTTCTTTTTTCAAATAAACGAAGAGCCCTAGAAACTATAATAACAGATATTACAATAAAATATATTGCTATAAAGGGCTTGATGTAATTAACGTAATGTTTACTAAAAAAACTAATAAATATAGCACCTATGACAGCCCCAAATATAGCAGGATAGAGCATTGCAAGGAACATTTTTTTGTTTATCAATTTATTTTTTTTGTAAACGTAAGATGAATATCCAGTATTAAAAATCTCTGAAAAATGCATAATAGCACTTGCCATAGCAGGACTCATAAAATTAGGAAAAAAAAATAATAACAACGATGTAGTAGTAACCCCATAAGCCATACCAAAAGCCCCATCTATCATTTGTGCAAAAAAGCCGATAAGAATATATATCCAAAAGTCATTCATTTCTTAAAAACGGATTGCAAAGGTAAAGGTCTTTGAATTTATTTTGCAAATGATAAATATCATAAAACAACAGGCTTATTTAGAATGTAAAAAAGTTCAGGTTGCTGAAAGTAAAATTTTGGAAGGAAAATTTTTTTTGATGAAATTGACGTTTTTGTATTATTCTTGTCATCTCTCTTCTTAATCATATAACCCACCTGAAATCTTTTGAAAAAGAAAAAAAGAAAAATAAAAAATTAATCCCCTTTTCAAGCAGTATACTCATCAAAATCACTATATTCATTACAAAGAAGATATTACCTGTCCAACATTCCGTTGTTTTCTACGTCTTTGCCTTAATCTTCTCCATTCTTCATTCCTTTCTCTCCTTTTATGATCTCTTCTTGTTTCTTAAATTTATCCCCGCTTCATCTTTTATCATTTCTTCATTTTTTCGCACCACGCTCTTTACTATTTTTAAAAATTCTCTACTTAATACATCATACTCCTTTACATCTATTCGTTTCCGTATCTTCGTTAATTAATAATATCCTATCAAACGGATGCATGTAACTATATGTACTCAAACCTAAAAACTCCTTGGTGAAAAAGATTTAAACGATTGATTGTTAATAACTTGTGTTGTTTTATTATAATTGAGTGCAAAAATTTAGGTAAATTTGCCGAAAAAACTTCGCACTTATGCTTTGTTACACATCTACGAGACAATTAAAAATAAAAAAATTTAAGACCTCATTTGAAATAAATATAGATAAGTGTATTGCCAATCGATGGGTACGATTAGAGAATGGTTTGCCATGGGATAATTTGGCGAAAGTGTATTATTCAAATGTGTAAAAAAACGGTGCGATCCAAAGAGTGCAAGGATGGGGATAGATGCATTGATAGTAAAGTGGTTTATGAAAGTTAAGCGATAAAGATACGATGGATAGGATACGAGAGAATTGCTTTATACAATACTTTTTAGTTTTTGATGAAATTTTAGGAACGCATTTTGTTGATATTTTTATACTCAGAAATAAAAAACGGTGATATGAAAACGAAATTCTTTTTCGTAATGTTAATTCTAGTGATAGCTTTTGTTGATGGTCAATATCGTAAGATGAACAATTTTGCTTTTTCGCCAGGAGAAAAACTTTATTACATTGCTTATTTTGATTCTTATGTTACAGGAAAGATTAAAGCTGGTTTTGGTATTGCAGAGGTTTTGCCCACGCTTGAAGAAATAGGTGGCCGAAAATGTTATCACGTTTCTGTTTACGGTTCTACTTTCAAAAAGCATGAATGGGCTATTTATGTAAACGATCGTTTTGACTCATATATTGACGAAGAAGGTTTGTTCCCTTGGATGTTTTTACGCAGAGCTCATGAAGGAAGGTTTAAGGCTAATCAAGATATATACTTTAATCATAGCAAAGGTCTTGCACAATTTAAAGACAATTTAAAGAATCGAACAGTGACGTATGAAGTTCCTCAATATGTTCAAGATATGATTTCAGCTGCATATTATGCTCGAAACTTAGATATTACCAATTTAAAAGTTGGAGAAAGCATTCAAATTCCTTTTGTGTTTGAAGATAGCTTATATACTACAACCATTATTTATCAGGGAGTTAAAACTATAAAGACATCCTTGGGAAAATTCGAAGCTTTAGCTTTTAAACCTCGTGTTCTTACTGGTAATGTTTTTGGTGAAACTTATCCTTTGACTTTATATTTTTCAAATGATAATAATCGGATTTTGTTGTATGCTACAAGCTCAATTTTAATTGGAAATGTCAAATTTGAACTCGTCGATTACAAGAACTTAAGATATCCTTTAAATAAAAAATAGTTTTTAGAAAAGCCATTCTTTTGCAAGTAAGTAAACCAGCTCTACCATTTGTTGGTAGAGTTTTTTATTGAAAGTCTCTGGAGTGTCAGTAGGCAAATGTAGATGTGTGTAAGAATGGGTAGTTACGAAATACAGGCCAGGGATGTTGTTTTTGACAAACGGGGTTAAATCGGCACCTCCCCCTTTCCATGTTTTGCTCGTTACGGGAAAGTTATGTTGTTTTGCTATGGAATAAGCTTGCTGCCAGAGTTCAGGAGAGGTTTTCCCGTTTCCAATCTGTATGCTGTCGCCATGACCTATGCAGTCCATGTTGAAAACAGCTTTGATCTTGTCAGCTGGAACAGGAATGTGGTTGACGAAATAGTTAGAGCCATCCATTCCTTTTTCTTCACTACCAAATAAGATGAAAATAACGGACCGCTTCAGTTTATCTTTATGAGCTAAAATATTTCGAGCGAGTTCGAGTACTGCAGCACAACCTGAAGCATTGTCGTTGGCTCCCGGGTAGTAAACTTCTTTTCCAATAAAACCTACGTGGTCAAGATGTGCAGAAATTACGATGTATTCTTTTTTCAGCTCTGGATCATTGCCATTTACCATTCCCACTACATTGGATGAGTAACCATTTGGATTGTAAGAGGTAGACACAAAAATATGAGCTTTAGCCTTTGTAAGAAAAGATTTAGGTTTTTTTAAGCTATCAATTTGCTTTTGAAGCTTTGCAAGATCTTTTTTTAGGATAAGAGAAGCAAGCTTTCCGTGAAGTTGAATCTGCGGAAGATCTTTGTGCATTTCCCCTTCACCATCGGCAACACTTCCAATAGGCATATCTGAAGGATTGAAAGAATGGATGGAAGGAAGAAAAATGACCCCAATGACTCCTTTTTTGTAAGCAATATCAGCAATTTTTCGAACGGAATAGGTAGGCAAATCCTTTATAAAAGGAGGGTTGCTTTTGAAAATCATAACAATTTTGCCTTTTACAGAAATATTTTGGTAGTCAGAATATTCTGGCAGATCAAGTCCATATCCTGCAAAAACAAGTGGAGCGGTGATATCTCCTGAACCTGAATAGCCACGTACACTAAAATCAAAACCTGCCTTTAAAGGGATTTTCTTTTTCTTCAAAAAAAGTGTTACTGATGCAGAATCAATGGTATTTGTTTCAATCGGAAAAATTTGTGGCCAAAGATCACGATATGTGGGTTTTATGCCATAGGAAAAAAGTTTTTCTTGGCTGTACTGAATAGCTGCTTGATAACCCTGAGTTCCTGGTAAGCGACCTCGGCAAAGAGGAGAAGAGAAAAATGAAACATGTTTCATCAGAGAATCTATGCTAATTTCTTCCTGACCCGGTAAATGAAATACCAGGCACAACAAGGCAACAAAAAGAAAGTTTTTCATGTTTATGGTTTTACGACAGGAAAATGTACTTCAACATCATGGGGTAATTCTTTTCCCAAAATGGTTTTTAAGAAATCGAGATAAGCTTCTGTCACAGTAAAATCGTTAGGATTATAATAATCTAAAGGCAAAGGTTGATTACCAATATTACCCATGTCAATTGTAGAGATGTTAAATTCTTCGAGATCTTCTTGAGGTACAATGCGGCTCAAAACAGGCATTTTTCCGTATTCTTCACGTAAGAGAAGATCCATTACCTTATCGGCTAGGGCTGCCGTTAGGCGGCGGTCGTAGTTGCCGCAACGGCCAGAACGAGCAAAATATCCTATGCTCTGAGCTCGAGCGTCGATGCCGAGCTTAGCTGAAATTTCACTAGCAATGAGCCCACTTACCCCTCCTAATCGTGCATGGCCGTATTCATCTGTTTCGGTAGAAGCATATACCACTTCAGTTTGTCCTGTTTTTTCGTTGTACCAGCGAGTGCCTTCACTGACGGCTATAACCAAAGCTTTATGGGGGTTGTTGTGGTATTTTTCTTTAACTTTTTCAAAGAATCTTTCTTTATTTTCTTTATCGATGTGATATTCAGGAATTAAGATAATATCAGCTAGTCCGTAAGCTGCCCCACTTACGAGCCAACCAGCATCACGCCCCATAACTTCAAGCACCATGATTCGTTGATGTGATTGAGCTGTAGTACGGATTTGAAGCGAAAGTTCAGTTACAACTTCAAGAGCAGTAGGGAAGCCTGGGCAAAGTACAGCTTCAATTTCTTTTCCTTGATAATGATGAAAAGTTCGTGTGCGAAGGTCATTGTCGATTGTTTTCGGAAAACCAATAACGGGTATACCTTCTGTTTCAAAAAGTTTTTTTGCTGCACCGTTGGTATCATCCCCACCGATGGTTACGAGGTAATCTATTTTGTATTTTTTAAGATTTTCAAGTATTTGAGGAACTCGATTTTCTGGATTTTTCTTTGATGGGAATGGATTTGTTCGACTAGATTTTAGAAAAGAACCACCATACCAACCATCGTAACGTTGATTGGTCAGGTCAACGACATTACCTTCACCTAACAACCCTTTCCACCCATAACGAACACCATATACTTTAAATCCAAGAATTTGAGCTCTATTTCGTATTTGTTCGATAGAGGAATTGATAGCAGGAGTGTCTCCACCACCTGATAAAATGGCAAGGGTTTTTCCTTCAAATATTTTCTGTGTTTTCATATGCGATGTTTTTGCGAAATTAAAAAATCTTCCGAAGAGAAAACTTGAAATTATTCTACTTTTGTCAAAAAATGCTGAAAATAGGGGTATTAGGTGCGGGGCACCTGGGGAAAATTCATATAAAGTGTTTGCAGGAATTATCGGATCTTTATCAAATTGTCGGTTTTTATGATATTGACAAAGAAAAAAGTAAAGAGGCAGAAGAGCATTTTAAAATTAAATCGTATGAATCGGCGGAAGAGTTAATGGATAAAGTTGATGTTGTCGATATAGTAACCCCAACAGTTACGCATTTTGAAATAGCATCTAAAGCTATTAGAAAGTTTAAGCATGTTTTTATTGAAAAACCTGTAGTAACAACCCTACAGGAAGCCGAAGAACTGATTGATTTGTCAAAGGAAGCAGGAGTGAAAATTCAGGTTGGGCATGTGGAGCGTTTTAATCCTGCTTTCCTTGCAGCAAGCAGTTTTATAAAAAGACCTGTTTTTATAGAATCTCATCGTTTGTCTCCTTTTAGTCCGAGAGGAACAGATGTGCCTGTTGTGCTTGATTTGATGATACATGACTTAGATATTGTTTTACATCTTGTTCGTTCCCAAGTGAGACGTATTTCAGCAGTTGGTGTTGCCATTTTAAGTTCAACTCCTGATATTGCCAATGCTCGATTGGAATTTGACAATGGAACGGTGGCTAATCTTACAGCAAGTCGAATATCACTTAAAAAGATGAGAAAGATGCGTTTATTTCAAAACGAGGCATATATCAGTGTCGATTTTTTAGAAAAAAAGGCAGAAATCGTTCGCATGCTTGACATGTATGATCCGTCACAGGTTGATAAAGATAGAGGTCTCATCATTGAAATGGACACCAGTGAAAAAAAAGTTCCCATTTTAATTGAACAATTAAAAGTAGAAGATTTGAATGCCATTAAAACTGAGCTAATGTATTTTTATCGTTCCATTGTGTTTGAAGAAGAACCTCCAGTAACAATTTCGGATGGATACAAGGCTTTAAAAATAGCTCATGAGATCATGGATGTGATTCAACATAACAATAAAAAGTTTTTGTCAAAATAAAACTTTTGATTTTTCGTTATTTCAAAAACATGAGAGCTCAAAATATTTTATGGTTATTGGCTTTTTTACTGACGGGTTGTAATTTTATAAATCCTCCAGAAATGCATCCTGTCTATGTTCGAATCGATAGCATCGGTTTTAGTTGTAAGGATACAGCAGGAACCTCAAAACAAAACATTGTGGATGCATGGGTCTTTGTAGATGGAAAAAGTGTAGGAGTATATGAATTACCAGCAACCTTTCCAGTATTAAAAGAAGGGCATGTGACCATTGATGTTTTACCTGGGATTAAGTTAAATGGAATTTCAGCGACCCGTGCCGCATATCCATTTATGACTAAATATGAAGTAGTGGTTAACGTTAATCCGGATTCCATGATTGTTTTGAAGCCTCACGTAACTTATGTACCTGGTTTAACCTTCGATTTTATAGAAGATTTTGAACAAGAAGGCTTAAAACTAATACCATCGCAAGATAGTGATACAGGCATTAGCAAATCCACCTCTGATATATTTGAAGGTGGTTATGCTGGGAAAATAATTGTTGATAAAACGAGAAAAACAGCCATCATTATTTCACATTTACCTTATAAGCTACCATCGTTGGGTTATACCTTTATGGAAATGCATTATAAGGCTTCAACTCGTTTTGTAGTTGGAATGTATATCAAGAAGAGTGATCAAATCATAGAACATCCATTCATTATAGTAAATCCCACGCCAATTTGGAAGAAAATGTATGTTAATTTTACCCCCGTAGTAGGAAGAGAAGGCACAGCGGAGTCATTCGTGCCTTTTTTTAAACTCGAATGCCCAACGGATCAGGATTCAGCTTGGATTTTACTTGATAATGTGAAATTAATTCATAGTTTGCCATGAAAATGAACGAAACTGTTCAAAAACTAAAATATATTTTTTGGGATTTTTTCGCCGCTGTTGTAACGTGGACGTTGTTTTTTTCATACCGAAAATTTTTGTCGGGTATATCTATCGAGTATATTAGCAATATTGTAATACATGATAAAAACTATTATTTGGGAATTTTGCTGATTCCCCTTGGATGGATTCTTTTATACTTTTTTATGGGTTTTTATGAACACATCTTTAAAAGATCAAGACTTAAGGAGCTTGAGCAAACATTTTTGCAAACTTTCATTGGAACTTTGATTATTTTTTTCTTCGTAATACTGGACGACGTCGTACCAAATTTCGTTGCATATTACAAATCTTATTTTTTCTTGTTTAGCGTTCATTTTACACTGACTTATGTGGGACGACTGATGATTACTTCTCGAACCATAAGTCGTATTCGCAAAGGAGAATGGGGGTTTCCAACATTGTTAATAGGCAACAATGGTAATGCTTTACGGACGTATCAGGAAATTCAGCGACAACCATTAAGATCGGGCAATATTTTTATTGGTTATGTCTCGATTGACTCAGCAGATGGTTTGCTGAAAGATTATCTTCCTCGTTTGGGGACCATTACAGACTTAGATGACATTATGCAACGATATGAAATGGATGAAGTTATCATTGCTGTTGAGCCTTCTCAGCATGAAGTGTTAACTAATATTCTGACGGTCATTGAAACTTATCCCGTAGATATTAAAATCATGCCTGATTATAGAGATATCCTTGTGGGATCTGTTAAAACCGATAGCATTTTTTATTTTCCCCTTATTCAGATACCTAGAGAACTCTTACCCCCATGGCAACGAGTATTAAAAAGAATCATGGACGTGGTTATTTCGCTTTTGGTTTTGCTGGTACTATCTCCTCTTTTTATCATCATCGCTATTTTGATTAAATTAACCTCAAAAGGTCCTATTATTTACAGCCAAGAACGCATAGGTAGATATGGGAAGCCTTTTATTATGCATAAATTTCGTTCTATGTACATTGATGCTGAGCGTCATGGACCAGCTTTGTCGAGTAAAAATGACCCTCGAATTACACCTTTAGGACGTTTTTTGAGAAAATATCGTATTGACGAATTACCTCAATTTTATAATGTCTTAATTGGAAACATGTCCATTGTGGGGCCACGGCCTGAGAGAAAATACTATATAGATCAAATAGTTCAAAAAGCTCCTTATTACAGACTTTTACTTCGCATAAAACCTGGTATTACGAGCTGGGGACAAGTAAAATATGGATATGCTGAAAACGTAGACCAAATGATTGAACGCCTTCAGTACGATATTCTTTACCTCGAAAACATGTCCATTGCAATGGATATTAAGATTATGATTTATACGGTATTAATTATTTTGCAAGGGAGAGGAAAATAATTTTTTTATTCTTTGTTGTTTTTTAAAATTTTTTGTAATTTTGCAAGCGAAATTGACCGATGGTGTAACGGTAGCACTACAGATTTTGGTTCTGTCAGTCCAGGTTCGAATCCTGGTCGGTCAACCCCAGAACGAGAAGGGGACAATTACTGTCCCCTTTTTGTTTATATAAAGGTTTATGATCAGAAAAGAGGAAATAGAGAAAAAATTAGAAAACTTTTTTGTAACAAGGCCTGATTTATTCGTTGTTGAAGTAAATGTGACGCCCGAGAATGATATTTACATCTATCTTGATGGAGATAAAGGGGTTAGCATTGATGATTGTGTTGCAGTATCAACTTATTTACAAAACCAGTTGCCTGCAGAGGAAAATTTTTCATTGCAGGTAAGCTCGTGGGGAATAGAAACACCGTTGAAATTGCACCGTCAGTATGTTAAAAACATAGGTAAGCAAGTACGAGTCCTGATGAATGATGGTACACGATACGAAGGTCAGCTGGTAGCTGTGAAAGATTCATATTTTGTTATTGAAATGGTGCGCGGGATGAAAGTAAAGGTGGCTGAAAAAAAAGATATTCCTTTTGATGCCTGCAAAAAAGTACAAGTAAAAATTGTATTTGAAAAAAAATTGTAATATGGAACAGATATCATTGATCGAAGCCTTTAGTGAATTTAAAGATGCCAAAGCAGTTGATAAAGAAGAATTGTTGCGAATACTAACAGAAACTTTCATGTATGTACTGGGTAAAAAATACAATGGTGCCACGAATTTTGAAATCACAATTAATCCATCAACCGGAGATGTTGAAATTTGGCGAACAAGGACTATTGTAAAAGATGGCGAAGTAACAGATCCTAATACTCAAATAGCTTATAGTGAGGCTGTAAAAATAGAGCCGGATTTTGAAGTAGGGGAAGAGTTGATGGAGCTTTTTCCTATTTCAAATTTCAACCGCAGAGAAATTCAATACATCCTTCAAATATTGCGAGCAAAGGTTTCAGAAATTGAAAAGAACAATCTTTATCAAAAATATAAAGACAAAGTTGGTGAAATTATTACAGGAGAAGTAAAGCAAATTTCGAAAAAAGAATTGCTCGTGAGCGATGATGAAGATTTTGAATTGATTTTACCGATGTCGGAACTTATACCTAAAGATAATTATAGAAAAGGTGACACCATTCGTGCTGTCGTTGAAAGAATAGAATTCAAAGGAAATACTCCTTTCATTATTTTGTCTCGTACATCTCCAAAATTTCTTGAAAAATTGCTTGAACAGGAAGTTCCTGAAATTTACGATGGACTTATTTCAATTCGTAAAGTGGTCCGACAACCAGGCGAAAAAGCTAAAGTAGCTGTTGAGTCCTATAGTGACAGGATAGATCCTGTTGGAGCTTGTGTTGGAATGAAGGGCTCAAGAATTCATCCAATTGTTCGGGAATTACGTAATGAAAACATTGATGTTATCAATTATTCTCCTAATCTTCAAGTTTTTGTAGCTCGTGCTTTGGCTCCTGCTAAAATTTCTGAAGTGAACATTCTCGAAGACAAGAAAAAAATTGAAGTATACTTAAAGCCTGATCAAATTTCATTGGCTATAGGTAAAGGGGGAATTAACATTAAACTTGCTTCAAAACTGGTAGGCTATGAGATTGAAATCTTTCGTGATGTGGACGAAGCAGAATACGAAGATGATGTTTATTTGGATGAATTCACTGATGAAATTGACGAATGGATTATTGATGTGCTTAAAAGTATTGGATGTGATACAGCTAAGAGTGTTTTAGCAATACCTCGAGATGAACTTATTGAACGTACAGATCTTGAAGAAGAAACCATTGATGAAGTTCTTCGTATTTTAAAGAGTGAATTTGAGTAAATCCATTTGTTTGAAAGTTTGTATTTTTACTCACGAAATCAAAAAGGATGGAAGAAATTGTTGTAAAAAAACTAAGATACGGATTATTGGCTAGCAAAATGCAATTGTCTTTTCCAACTATTCAGAAAAAGTTGAAAGAAAAAGGTATAGAGGTTAGTAAGCCTACGGAAAAAGTTTCAGAAGAAGCCCTTCAAATTTTAAAAAATGCTTTTCCTGCTGAGTTTAATGCAGCTCTTGAAAAATTAAAAGCAGAGCAGCAGGAAGAAGAAAATCAACCGCAACAACAAATTGTAAGAGAGGAAAAAGAACCTGTACCTGTTGCGGAGGAAAAGACATCTCCCGCAGAAAAAAAAGAAGTAGTTCCTCTTGAAGTTCCAACGGTAGAAGGATTAAAGGTTGTAGGAAAGCTTGATGAAGACAAATTGCATCCAGAACGAAAGAAAAAACAATCCAAAGAAAAAACAACTAAACATTCCATAAAACAAAAAAACATAGAAAAAGCAGGTTCTGAAGTTTTAATCGAGGAGCCCGTTGAAGATAAAAAGGAAAATGTTTCTCACGAGATAGTTCAATCCGTTCAAGAAACTACCGAGAAAGAAGAAACTGTTGAGGTGAAAAATGAGGAAGTAATCAAGATATCTCAAGAAGAGAAAAAAGAAGTTCTTCAAAAAGAAAAAATTGAAATAGAGGTTCCAAAACTTGAGCAACCCGTTGTAAAGGGTAAAATAGATTTAAGTAAAGTTCAGCCTTCTACAAAGAAAGAAAAAACCGAACCCTCATCTCAAGCCATTGAGGCAAAAGAAGAAAAAACATCTGAACAAACAACTACAACTTCTGTTGAAGATGATAGGTACGTAAAGGTAACCGTTGAAAAACTTAAAGGTCCCAATATTCTAGGGAAAATTGAGCTTGAAGAAACAAAATCAAAGAAAGAAACAACATATCCTCATGATCGAGATAGTGATAAATTTAGGAAAAAAGAAAAAAAGAGAAAACGCATTCATGAGGTTAATCGAAAACCTGTAGTTAAGGCAAATCCCACCGGAGTAACAGAAGCTCCTGCAAAACCTTTTCAGAAAGATAAGCAACAAGATACTAAGTTTACCAAAGATAAAGACTTTAAGAAGCAACGTTTTGAAAAGGAAAAGAAAGAGTTTAAGAAAAAAGATAAATTCATAGAAGAACGTCCTGTTGTTTCAGATGAAGATATTGAAAAGCACATTAAAGAAACACTTGCCAAACTGCAAGAAAAGACAAAGTCCAAAACATCCAAGTATAAACGAATAAAGCGAGAGGAAATACGTCAGCAGCAACAAGAGCAAATCGAAGAAGCAGAAAAGGAAAAAAACAAAATCAAAGTAAGTGAATTTATTACTGTGAATGAATTAGCTGCTTTGATGGATGTACCTCCTGTCAAGCTTATACAAGCCTGCATGAATTTGGGTGTAATAGTTTCTCTCAATCAGCGATTGGATGCGGAATTGATTTCTATTCTTGCTGAAGAATTTGGTTATGAAGCAGAATTTGTTTCGATTGAAGAAGAAATTGAGGAAGAAGATTTTGAGGATGATCCCTCTACCCTTGTTCCACGTCCACCCGTTGTAACTGTGATGGGACACGTAGACCATGGAAAAACATCTTTGCTGGATTATATTAGAAAAACCAATGTTATTGCTGGTGAAGCAGGTGGCATTACGCAGCATATTGGTGCATACGAAGTAACCCTTGAAAATGGACGAAAGATTACTTTTCTGGACACGCCTGGGCACGAAGCTTTTACTGCTATGCGCGCGCGAGGAGCAAAGGTGACGGATGTTGCCATTATTGTTATTGCGGCAGATGATCAGGTTATGCCTCAAACAGTGGAAGCCATTAATCATGCCAAGGCTGCTAATGTTCCCATGGTCTTTGCTATAAATAAAATTGACAAACCTACAGCTAATCCTGATAGAATTCGTGAGCAATTGGCTCAGATGAACATTCTTGTTGAAGATTGGGGAGGCCCTTACCAGTGTCAAGAAATTAGTGCTAAGCACGGAATTAATGTTGATAAACTTTTAGAAAAAGTATTGCTAGAAAGTGATTTGCTTGATTTGAAAGCTAACCCGAATAGACCAGCGGTTGGGACTATTATTGAATCTTCGCTAGACAAAGGAAGGGGGTATACAGCAACAGTACTCGTACACAAAGGCACGCTACGAATTGGAGATATTATTCTAGCTGGGCCTTATTATGGAAGGGTTAAAGCAATGTTTAATGAACGTAACCAACCGATTGAAGAAGCAGGGCCTAGCACACCTGCCGTTGTCCTCGGACTAGATGGAGCTCCCGCTGCTGGAGATAAATTGGTGGTTTATCTTGACGAACATAAGGCTAAGGAAGTTGCTAATAAGCGTAAGCAAATATTGCGAGAACAATCTCTTCGGACAAAGAAACACATTACACTTGATGAAATTGGGCGGAGAATTGCTATTGGAGACTTCAAAGAACTTAATTTTATTGTCAAAGGGGATGTGGATGGATCGGTTGAAGCGCTCTCTGATGCACTTTTAAAATTAAGTACGGACAAGGTCAGTGTTAATGTAATTCACAAAGCAGTTGGAGGTATTACAGAATCAGATGTTTTACTAGCTTCTGCAAGTAATGCTATCATCATAGGATTCAATGTTCGCCCCACAGTATCCGCTCGCAAATTAGCTGAGTCTGAGCAGATTGAAATTCGTACGTACAATATCATTTACGATGCTGTCGAACAAGTTAAGGATGCTATCGAAGGAATGCTTGAACCTACGATTATCGAAAAAACTTTAGGAAGTGCGGATGTGCGTGAAATTTTTAAAATTTCTAAAGTTGGCACCGTGGCAGGATGTTTTGTGTTGGATGGAAAAATTACCCGCACTAGTAAGGTTCACCTTTTACGTAATGGTATAGTTATTCATACAGGTAGCATATCTTCTTTGAAACGTTTTAAAGATGATGTGAAAGAAGTTTTAGCAGGTCAAGAATGTGGTATTGCCTTGCAGAATTATCAAGATATTAAAGTGGGTGATATCATCGAAGCATTTGTCGAAGAAGAAAAGAAATAAACCGTGATTGTTGTCAGTTTTGTTTAAGATAGCTCCTTTTGGGGCTATCTTTGTTTTGCTAATTTTTAAAAATCATTGTTTATGAAAAAGTTATCTGTTTTTAATGAAATCAAGTTGGTTTACCCTTACGAGTTGCCAGCCTTGCCATATTCATACACGGCTCTCGAACCTTACATAGATGCAATGACTATGGAAATTCATCATACCAAACACCATGGAACTTACGTTTCTAATTTAAATGCAGCTTTGGAGGCAAATCCTCGAAAGGAACTTCCATTACTTGAAATTTTTCAGAAAATCGAAGAATTTCCAGCAGCAGTTCGCAACAATGGCGGTGGGCATATCAATCATGCTTTGTTCTGGAAATGGATGAAGTTCAATGAAAATGGAAAGCCAGACGGTGAACTTTTGAAACACATCGAAAAAACGTTTGGAGGTTTTACTCAATTTCAAGAAGAATTTACCAAAGCAGCTTTGGCACGTTTTGGTAGCGGATGGGCGTGGTTAATTCTGACAGAAAATAACGATCTTAAAATTATTTCTACCCCCAATCAAGACAACCCTTTTATGAGTATTGCTGAAACAAAAGGATATCCTATCTTGGGCTTGGATGTGTGGGAACATGCATATTACTTGAAATATCAAAATCGCAGAGCTGACTATGTTAAGGCTTTCTGGAATGTCGTCAATTGGGACGAAGTTAAAGCTCTTTATGAAAAATTAATTGGTTAAAACATGAAAAAAGATTTCTTTTTATTTATCGTAGCCGTCTTGGGTCTTTCAGCTCAACATGAGTTTAAGCCTTTACCATACGCTTACGACGCATTAGAACCTTACATTGACGCTCAAACCATGCAAATTCATTATGAAAAGCATCATAAAAATTACTACAATAACTTTATCTCTTGCTATGAAAAGTTTCCAGAACTCAAACAAATGTCGATGATTGAAATTTTTAAAAACATTGAAAAATTTGGACCCAAAGTTCGAAATAATGGAGGTGGCTATTGGAATCATGAATTTTTTTGGGATTGTATGATCCCGGGTGGAAAAGCTATCCCAATTGGTGAATTTTCTGCATTGTTTCTGAAAACTTTTGGGACACTTGAGGATTTTAAAAAAGAATTTAAAGAAAAGGCCTTAAATCTTTTTGGCAGTGGTTGGGTTTGGCTAATTTTGGATAAAAATAAGCAATTGAAGATCGTAACCACACCCAATCAGGATAACCCTTACATGAATATATCTTCTGAGCAGGGGATACCTCTTTTAGCCCTTGATCTATGGGAACATGCCTATTACTTAAAATATCAAAATCGGCGTGGAGATTACATTGATAATTTTTTCAATGTAATAAATTGGGAAAAAGTTGCTGAGAATTATAAAAGTGCCAGTAGAAAATAAAATACGCATGAGCTTTTAAAAACTGACCTCCAGGGGGCAGTTTTTTGTTTAATTTTTCTAAGCTACTTCTGTTAAAGATTGATTTTAACTTTATCGATGGACAAATAATTCGTAATTTTGTAAAAAGAAAATTATGTTAAAACCTGGCGATATTGCTCCTGATTTCGTTTTTGTTGACGAAAAAGATGAGGAAAAAAAATTATCAGATTTAAAAGGTAGAAAAGTAATTGTTTATTTTTATCCTAAAGATAATACCCCTGGTTGCACGGCTGAAGCTTGTAGCTTTCGAGATGGATACGCCACACTTCTGAGCAAAGGTTTCTATGTGATTGGCATCAGCCCTGACAGCCCAAAGTCGCATGAATCTTTCAAGACGAAGTATAATCTTCCTTTTCCGTTGGTTTCAGATCCTGATAAGAACATCATAAAAGCTTATGGAGCTTGGGGTCCTAAAAAAATGGCTCGGAAAACTTATGAAGGTGTTATACGCACAACTTTTATCGTTGATGAAAATGGAAGAATTGAACATGTTATTACCAAAGTAGACACAAAACGTTCCGCAGAACAAGTTTTGGAAATTTTAAATAAAAAATAATATGGCAGAAAAAGAAAATAATAAAATTCAGAACCCTTCCAGCGAGAAATTAAAAGCATTACAGCTCACAATAGAAAAGATAGAAAAAGCATATGGCAAGGGGACGATTATGAAGTTGGGCGAAAAACCTCTTGAAGAGATGGAGGTTATCTCGACCGGAAGCATTGGCATTGATCACGCTATAGGTGTTGGCGGATTACCAAGAGGGAGGATTATTGAGATTTTCGGGCCGGAAAGCTCCGGAAAAACAACCCTTGCTATTCATGCCATAGCTGAAGCCCAAAAACTAGGCGGCATAGCTGCTTTTATTGATGCAGAACATGCTTTTGATATTTATTATGCAAAAAAATTAGGGGTTGACATTGAAAATTTGCTTGTTTCTCAGCCCGACAACGGCGAACAAGCCCTTGAAATTGCTGAAAATTTAATTCGCAGTGGAGCCATTGATATCATTGTTATTGACTCTGTTGCTGCATTAACCCCTAAGGGCGAAATTGAGGGGGAAATGGGTGATAGCAAATTGGGTCTTCAGGCTCGACTCATGTCTCAAGCTTTAAGAAAGCTAACTGCAACGATTAGCAAAACAAAAAGTGTTTGCATTTTTATTAATCAACTTCGTGAAAAAATCGGAGTGATGTTTGGCAACCCTGAAGTAACTACTGGCGGCAATGCTTTGAAATTCTATGCATCTGTGAGAATAGATATTAGAAAAATAGCTCAAATTAAAGACGGGGAAAATGTTATCGGAAATCGTGTTAAGGTAAAAATCGTTAAAAATAAAGTAGCTCCTCCTTTTCAACAAGCAGAAGTAGATATTATTTATGGGGAAGGTATTTCAAAGTTAGGGGAAATCGTTGATTTAGGTTCTGAATTAAATATTATAAAAAAAAGTGGCTCGTGGTTTAGTTATGGCGATGTCAAAATTGGACAGGGACGCGATGCTGCTAAACAATTTTTAAGTGAAAATCCTGACCTTGCTGCAGAAATTGAACAAAAAATTCGACAAACTCTCAAAGAAAAATCAGCACGTTCATGAAGTTAATGCGTATTCTTTTACTATCGAGCATTCTCATCTTATTTGCATGCGGTAAAAAAAATAAACCAACTTCGCCAGAACAAGATACCACCTATGTGGGTAAATTAAATCAACTCATTGAAAAAAATCCACGCGTTGATTCTCTTTATTATCTGCGAGCTCAATATTGGTTTGAGCAAAAAAATTTCCCTCAGGCTTTGACCGATATTCGTAAAACCATAGAATTAGCTCCCGACAAGTTGAAAAACTATCTTTTGTTGGCAGATATTTATTTGGCATCTGGAAATATTTCAAATGCTCGCAATACACTTTTAAAGGCTAGTGAACTTGATAAAAACAATGTTGAGCCATTGCTTAAATTAGCTGAACTTGCCTTGTTTGAAAAAGATTATAAAACTGTGGAGATGTATTGTAAGGCTGTGTTAGACAAGGATAAACTGAATGGTAAAGCCGAATTCATTTGGGGGTATTCATTGCTTGAGCAAAAAGATACAATAAATGGAATTAAACACATAAGAAAAGCTACGCTCAATGATCCAGAGAATTATGATGCTTTTGAACTTCTTGGGGTTGTTCTTTTTAAAAGAAAAGATCCAACGGCGGGTGATTATTTTCGCACAGCTGTTCAACTACGACCTACTTCTATAGAGGCTCTTTATAATTATGGTCTTTGGCTTCAAGAACATCAGCGTTTTGACGAAGCTATCAAGCGATATGAAGCTATTTTAGTGCTAGATCCGCAAAATAAATATGCCTGGTACAACATTGGCTACATTAACCTGGTGTATTTGAAAAATTATTCCAAAGCAGTAGAAATGTTTACAAAAGCTTTAGCAATTGACACTTCTTATACGGATGCTTTGTATAATCGGGGTCTTTCGTATGAAATGATGGGAGATAAGCTTCATGCTCGACAAGACTATCATCATGTGTTGAAACAAAAAGAAAATCACGAAGGAGCTCTTAATCGGTTAAATCAAATGGATAAATAGAACCATGGTGTATTTTGGTTTTCATAACCACAGCGATTACTGTGATGGTTCATCATCTCTTGAAGATATAGTATTAGAAGCAATTGGTCAGGGAATGGCTTATGTTGGCGTAAGTAGCCATGCTCCCATGAAAAGGGATTTTTATTGGACTATGCCACTTGAAAAATTTCCTCGCTATGTTTCAGAGTTGTTAAAATATAAAAATCGTTTTGCTGATAAAATCGAACTTTTTATAGGTCTCGAAGCTGATTATTTACCACCTCATTCATTTTCATTTGATTTTTTTAGAACACAATTTTCGGTTGATTATATTATTGGGAGTGTTCATCTTGTGAGCGTTGGAGAGAATTTTTGGTTCATTGATGGTGAAAGGGAAGCATATGTTGAAGGAATAAAAATATTTTTCCAAGGAGATGTAGAAAAAGCTATTAAGGCCTATTTTGAACGAACCATTGAAATGATTGAAAGTGAAAAAACCGATGTTCTTGGACACATGGATAAAATTCTTATGCACAATAAAAATGAATTTTTTACACCCAATAACCCAACTTTTGTAAAGTACTGTAAAGAAGTTTTAAAAAAAGCTAAGCAATATAATGTTATTGTCGAAATAAATACCCGTGGCTTATATTCAGGAAAGTATTACGATTATTATCCAGGAAAGTACTGCTGGGAATGGATTAGAGCGATGGATGTTCCCGTCATGATCAGTGTTGATGCTCATCGCAGGGACGAAATTTTAGCTGGTTTTTTACAAGCAACCGCAGATCTGAAAAATGCTGGAATTTATAATGTATATTTGCCTATTCCACGCAGCCCTTTTAAATTGACTTTATAATTCATGAAAAGAAATCTTTTGAAAATCTATGTTGGACTTATTTTTTCTATTCTCATCTGGAGTTATTCTTTTGCCATGATTAAAATTTGTTACAATTATGGTTTTACCCCCTTACTTCTTGTTAATGTAAGGTTGTTGGTGGGAGCTCTTATATTATTTACGCTTTGTCGTTGGAAAGGCTTTTTACAACAAATAAGAAAAGAAGATAGGTGGAGATTTATTTTGCTTGCATTCTTTGAGCCTTTTTTGTATTACATTGGTGAAAGTATTAGTTTAACTTATATTTCTGCTTCAACCGTTGCTGTTTTTATTGGAATGATCCCTGTTTTTACTCCTTTTTTTATGTATTTTGCGTATAAAGAAAAATTAAGAAAATCTGTTTTAATATCAACGTTTTTTTCATTTATTGGGATTCTCCTTGTTTTTTATTCGGAAATTCAGCTATCGGGGAATTTAATTGGTTTTCTGTTTATTTTTCTTAGTATTTTTAGTGCTCTTGGTTATACAGCTTTTGTTAAAGAATTGGTTGATAGATATAATCCATATTTTATTGTTTTAATCCAGGAATTGATTGGAGCCTTCTTTTTCCTACCGCTAGTTTTAATAAAAGAATTTCAATTTGTACATCAAATACAGTGGAATTTTGAAGTAATATTATACGTATTTTTATTAGCTTTTTTTGCTTCTTCATTAGCGTATGTTTTTTATTCTTCAGCTATTCAAGCATTAGGAGCAACGAGAACCAGTATTTTTTCGAATTTAATACCTGTTTTTGCTACCATTGGTGCCTTATTAACTGGTCTTGAAACCCCCGATTTTATTAAAATAACGGGTATACTTATAGTCATTTCAAGCGTGTTTGCTTTGCAATATTATACTTCTGCTTTTCGTAAGCAATTTTCTCAAAAAATTAGAGAAAAAATTTTTCCTCCTAGTACTTGATTTTTTTAAGAAATTCAAAAAATAGTTTTTCTCCTTCATCAAAAATTGGAGTTAACACATAGGAAATGTTGTTTGTAAGGTAGCTTAAAGCCTTATCTTCAGGCAAAATATTTTGTAAAAATAGACTGTCTTTTTTGTGCGTGTTTGCAAAATTGAAAATTTCTTGTAAAATATCAATGTGATTTTTTATCCTTTCAGGCCAGGCAATCCATCGAGCAAAAACCATGGGTTTTCTAGAAAATTCAATCCATGCTTGAGCTAAATCAATGCTAAGATAATTTTTAAGAGGTAAAGAAAAAGCTTTGTCTCCGATAACAACTCGAGCATCATAGTTATCACTTTCATTCTTCGTAAATTTAGGAGAGATGTTCCAGTAAAACCGACAGAGAATTTGGATAAGAACGTTTGAAGTTCTAGATTCTATGTCCAATAAGATGATTTTGATTTGATTGAGAGGTTTTGTGCTTGCTAAGAGAACAGACTTTACTTCTCCTGTTGCACCTATGCCATAGGGAAATCGATAAATGTGTTCAAGTTGTGGTAGCGTTGCAATGGGAAGTAAAGCAACATCCACTTTATGCTGCATGAACAAATCGGCTCCTTCAGCTGGGGAAACAATAAGGATTTTTTCAAAAAAATCTTGATATTTGTTGACGGCATGAACATAAGGAATGGAATTTAAATAATTTATTAAAGCGATTTTCATTTTTTTCGTAAAATGTAAATTAAACTAGAATATCGATGGGAAAATATAGATTTTAAATTCCAAAAAGACCCTAAAATAAGAGAAAAAACAAGTTTAGATTTCCCTGTTTTGTTACGAAAAGATAGCATGGTGATGTAGTATACATCAAAAGGCATGGGAATAATTTTTTCAACATAAAAACCAAATTTTTCAGCAAGGATTTTAATATGTTTTGGAGAAAAATGCCATAAATGACGAGGAACATCAAGAGCTGCCCAGGCCTCTTTGAAATAAGTCGCATCATAGCTTTCAAAGTTAGGAAGCGCCAAAATGAGAGTGCCTTTCTCGTTTAGTATGGATTGAAATTGTCTCATATGTGTTTTAAAATCTGGAAGATGCTCTAGAACATGCCATAGCGTAATGATGTCGACTTTTTGTGAAGGATCAATTTGCGAGAGTTCCCAAAGATCGACCTGGTAATTTTTTTTTGCAATTTCTCGAGCCATTTTATTTGGCTCTACACCGAAAATATCAAAACCATTTTTGCGAGCATGAAAAAGAAAATATCCATTTCCTGCACCATAGTCCAGCAGCTTTTTCCCATGGCTATATTTTTTTACAATTTTAATTTTCTTTTCGACGTTAAAGCGGCGAACAAACAAAAAAAGACGATTTATGAGGTTGGTGGCTTTTTCACTATGCGATACATAGTCTTCGTTTTCATAATAGCTCGATAAGTCGTTATCAGCAGGGCGTGGGTTTGTAAAACGAAAATCACAGGATTTACAGCCATAAATTGTAAAATTTTGTTGAGTGACTAACCAGTCTTTGGCTTCAAAAAGTTCAATGATCATATTGCTGCCACACAAAGGGCAGTCATTGGACGTAACCATAGCATTTTTTAATATTTTTTCCATACGCGATAATAAGCTTTTCGAAAATATTCAAAATATGAATCTCCGCGAGTATATTCAAGGCATTTCCTTTTGTAGTCAAAAATTCCTGCTAAAATATCTGTTGCAGCCAAGTGTTCTCCCACTAATTTTTGCCATGATTTTGTTTTTTCTCTTGGGAAATTCTTTTTTCTTAATTCCCATAATAAATCCAATGCAAAAGAAAAGTATGCATTATCGACATAAAACACCATAGCTTTTTCTATCCAATCGAGTCGTTGTTCAGAAAGCCATTGATTAAGAGGGAGTAATGTAAATCCTAGCGTGTCTAAGTGGGATAAATAAATGTTTTCATAGGTTTGCAAGTATTGCCTAAAAAATACATTCCAGTCAGCTGCGGGGGAAGTTTGAGTTAATTTTTTTTGTTGAAATTCTAAAAAATCCATTTGTTGAACCACTGTTTCAACTTGGAATTTAATTTTTTTCCAGCGAGTGACTTCACTATCACAACTATCTAGTTCACTTTGGCGAATAATTTTTTCGGTAATAGCAATGACTTTAATATAGTTTTTTTGTGAAATATAAATTTTTATGCTATCTATTTCATTATTGTTTATTGTGGCCAACCAAAGACAATGTTGTGTTTTATAATTTTCAATAAATTTTTTCCATGCGTTGAGTACTTTTTCTGTGTTACCAGCATCTACTTTTAATTTTTCTAAGTAGGGGAGAATATTTTTTATTGTTGAAATTGAGTCTGGATTTGATAATAATTTTTTATTTTTTTTCAACTCTTCAAAAAAAACATGTTGTGAAGCAGTTTTGAATAATTCTTGATTAAAAAAGAGTGTGTCGATCTGTGAATAAACCTTTTGTTCTATTAACCAGTTCCTTTTTTCGTTCCATGAGAAATTATCAGATTGAAGCCAGTTTTTAAGTTGGTCATTTCTGAAAGGGATAATTTTTTTCCATAAAACTAAAATTTCCGAATCAGTTTTAAGTTCGAGTAATTCTGGAAGTATTATATCGTATTTTTCATTTGCTTTTGCAAATTGTTTTTTACTATACAAGTCATATATTTCTTTCAGTTTTGAAAATAGTTGCTTTTTTTCTATTTCTTTTTTAATTTTTTCAATTTCATTGCATTTTTTATCAAGGTAATAAGTGCAGACAGTATCGAGAATAAGCACATTTTTTTCTATATTTTCTATGCGATTATTTCCTAAGGAATTTTTAATTTCTTCGTTGAGCATTAAAGAAAGTTGTTCAAAAAATTTTTTTATTTCAATGTTGGTTAAAATGTAGGATGCATGAGCAAGTTGGTAATTCCATGCATTTTTTAAAAAAACATAAGCAATGCTTGGTTTCTTTTGTTCTAGAGCCTTGTTGGCAATGGTGAGAAAACTTTTGTAAATCCCATAATGAGCTTGGGAAAAATATTTTTGTATTTCTTCTTTACATGAAAAGTTGTTCTGTTTATAGCAAATAATGGAATCTTTTTTTAAATAATCTAATGCTGGATAAAAATTTTCTTCTTCTATAAATGATTTGGCTTTGTTTTTTAGCTGTAAATAGAGTTTTTCAGTAATATTAGATGAATGGCGTGTAATCGAATCGGGAATGATAAGCGAGGAGGTTTTTTCCCAATAATAATAAGCAGAATCAGGATTATTTTTTTGTAAAAATATTTCCATCAGTCGAAAATATGCTGGCGAGAACGAGGTGTTAACGAGTGTTATCCTTTTAAAAATTTTTAATGCTGAATCTGCTGGAGCTGCTAGAGCTTTATTGTACAAAAGAATTTCGTAATTATTTAATTTTTGTTGAATTTTGGTGGAGATAGCGATAAATTTTTTTTCAACATTTTCTAATGTCGATGAAAAAAGAGCAGGATCCTTTTCCCAGAGTCGTAATGTATTGAAAAAATCTTGATTTTTTATATTTTGAATTGCTTTTTCAATGGTTTTTATATCAACATGATAAAAAGGTAATTTTTCAATATTGTTCGTATCAATGGAATTTAAAATGCTGTCCAGTTCAATCAGTTTTTGTTTGGCTTCATAATAATCGTTTATTCTTTTTTTATAAGCTTCAAGATTAGCAATATTTTGTTCTGTATAAAAAAAAGAAAAATGATCTGCTTTTATAAAATTGATATCTTCTGCGGTTTGAGGAATATTTTTCTGTGCAAGTTCAACATATCCTAAATTATTTTTTAATTCTTGGGTGATCTGAATTTTTTTTGAGGGAGAAACATTATTTTTTGAAAAAAGTAGAATTTCGTATTTTGCTAGAGTTGGTAGAAGAACAGGAGCTAAAGGTATATCTCGATAAAGAATATTTCCTGTCCAATCGAAATTTTTTAGAACAAGAAAAATCTTATAAGAAGTGGTGTCAATTTTATAGATTTTGTGTTGAATTATACCATGTAAATTGTATTGTAAAAATTGAGGAGATTTGTTTTGAAGCAAGGCAAGTTTTTTCAAAAAAGTTTGATTAGAAAGTGAATCGGTTAAGGTTTCTGCAGAAAATGGGAAATGGTATGAATATTCTTGATCAAAAATAAGTTGTTCTTGCGAAAAAAGTTGTGCAGTGGTCAAAACAAATAAGAAAAAAATTTTTTTCATAGAAGTCGATATTGTTCATGAAGTAGTTTTAGCGTAGAAACAGGAATAGATTTAATCACGGGTTTTCCTATATTTTCAAGCAATATTAAATCAATTTTTTCGGAAGAGCGTTTTTTGTCGTGCAGTAAATATTTTTCGAGAGAATCCCAAGAAGGTACGTGCAGCAAAGGATAATGAGTTTTTATAAAATTACTAGCTTCAGAAAGTTTGCTTGAAGCAGTTGTTATTAGCTGAGTAGATAAATAGATTTCTTCATGCATCCCTAAAGCTACAGCATAACCATGCGATATGGGGTTACCCGTTTCAGCGAAATAGCTTTCAAAGGCATGTCCAAAGGTATGCCCAAAATTCAATAGTTTTCGCCAGCGTTCTTCATAAGTATCTTTTTTAGTAATGCGTAATTTTATGCGAATACTTTGGCAAAGCCAGCTTATCGGTGGGAACTCTGGGTAAAATTGTTTTTTGAAATTTTTAAGCAAATTAACATCAGCAATTAAAGCGTGCTTTAACATTTCTGCATATCCACTTTGCAAGTGTTCTTGGGGAAGTGTCTGCAAAAAGGGAGTATACACAAAAACGAAGTGGGGAATATAAATTGTTCCGAGCTGATTTTTTAAGTGCTGAAAATTTACGCCATTTTTTCCTCCGATGGCAGCATCGGTCATGGCCAGCAGTGAGGTTGGAATAAGCACAAGACGCAGTCCTCGTTTAATGATGGAAGCAGCAAAACCTGTAATATCACTCACAATTCCTCCCCCAATTCCAACGAGTACAGCCTTTTTGTCAAACGAATGTGTAAAAAGAAGTTGTAAAAGTTCTGTTAATGTGTGCCAGCTTTTATGATCTTCCGTTGCATTGATGCTAAATGTTTCTATGATACGGACGGGTAATTTCTCGAAAATTTCCTGTATGAGTGTAGGATAAAGTTGTTGTATGTTTTTGTCAATGACAATGAAAACATCTACGGTTGCATGGGTGCCAATGCGCCAACGCCAAGCTTTTGAAAATATCTTCAAATCTTCAGCTACAAAAACAGGTTGCTTGTTTCCTCCTAAGGTAAAATAAGATTTGGGTTCCTTCATTGAGCTTTACTTTCTTTTTGTGTAAGTTCTAAGATTTTATCAGGGTCATAGCCCAGATATTGGATAGAAGCTCTTACTTGATCGGCATAGGGATGAGTTGGGAATTTAGTTAGAAAGCGTGTATAAGTATTTTGAGCTGACTTAAGATCTTTTAACTCATTTTCTTCGATAAAACCACGAAAGAATAATACTTCAGGGAGTAATGAGTGATCAGGGTATTTTTTTTCAAATTGGGTAAGGATAAACTCAGCTTCTTGTGGTTTTTTAACTTGCACGTACAGGCGGGCCATGTTGTAATATATGCGTGGGCATAGCGTGTCTTCCGGATAATTTTCAGTGAATTTTTTATAATGGGCTAAAAGTTTTTGGATGATCAAAGTATCTACGATTCCTTGACGGTATTTAGCCTGAAGAGCTTGCTCGTTTTTTTTGATTTCATCTAATAAAGTTTGTTTTTTAGGTTGACATCCTAGGGTAAAAACGATTACTGCAATCAGAAGAATCATCTTTTTCATAAAGACTATTTTTTGGGGGCAAAAATCATTTTGTAAGAAACATCTACTTTGCCTTTGGTAATATCGTTAAGTTTGCCTTTAATAAGCATTTTACGAAGTGGAGATAGTCGATCAACAAAAAGGATGCCTTCTAGATGATCATATTCATGCATAATTACGCGGGCTACAATGCCTTCAAAGATGTCCTCTTTTATCTCGCCAAGCTCATTCTGATAACGCATTCGAATGATCTTTTTTCGTGGAACTTCTTCGTAAATGCCAGGGATGCTTAGGCACCCTTCTGAGTAGTACCATTCCTCTCCTTCTTCTTCAAGCAAAACGGGGTTGATGAAAATACCTTTGAAACCAGCTTCGCTAAATTTATTTTTGAATGGAGAAGTGTCCACCACAAAAATGCGGATGTTCTTATGAACTTGAGGAGCAGCTAGTCCAACGCCATCTATTTTGTACATCGTTTCCCATAAATCTTTGATAAATTCCGGGACCCAACTTTCTTTGAGATCTATTTCGACCGATTTTTTTCGCAGGTCAGGATGACCGTAAGCAACAATAGGTAAAATCATATGTTTCGTTTTTGGTCTAAAAAATCTTGTAAGATAATGGTAGCACTTATTTTGTCTGTGGTTTTCTTATCCCGACGTTCTTTTTTCTTGTAACCTCCCTGTAAAAGGATATGTTGAGCTATTTGTGAGGTGAAACGTTCGTCGTAGCGTTCAATGGGAATGGTGGGAAAAATTTTTTGAAGTCGCTGAATAAATGCTTGTATGTGCTTTTCAATGTCAGAAGTTGTACCATCATTTTTTTTAGATATACCGATCACAAAAAGCTCTACTTTTTCACGTGAAACATATTCCGTTAGAAACTTTTCTACTTCGTGTGTCTCCAAAGCCATGAGTGGAAAAGCAAAAGTTTTCGTTTCATCTGAAACGGCAAGTCCCGTTCTTTTTAAGCCAAAATCAATAGCTAAAATTCGTCCCATTTTCAAAACAAAATTATGGAATTTTCTACAATCAGCTTATGTGCAAAGATGATATGGCACATTTTTACGCTATTCTCGAACAGGAGGTATTCTTTTTTAAAAAAAGCCATGAACAATATACTTTTTCAATTTACCTAACCCAACAAGGATGCTGTGAGATCCAACACCGTGGATTTATCAGATTATCGATGAATTGTTGACGCCTTACATTCTTGGATAAATAATCCACTTGAAATTTCTTAAGTTGTGGGTGAAAAAATATTTTCCTGGGAAAATAGGAAAAATGGTTAACCTGAATAACCATAAGCAAGTTTTAGGCATCTACCATTAAGCTACAGAGAAAAAAATTCAGTTAGCAGTTGAGGTTTCAGCTGAAGCAAAACATCGTCGGTTGTCTTTGAGCTGGGCCGGATCGTGTATCCATATTTTTAAAAATAGCAAAACTTATATCTATCTACCAAATACAGATACGATATAAACGCTCTAACCCGGTTAAGTCAAGAAAAAAACTTTTATCAGCTCGAAATAAATACCATTTGCGAGCGGTGGATTATTTAAGATTCAACGCGTTTTCTCTTACACAACTTTATGGCTTCATCCTTTCTTGGATAACCAACGGCTTATTAGAATGGAATATAGACCGTTTTGCATTTGCCGTGACTCCACATAATTTTACAGCTATTGCTTTGAATTTAGCTGCAACTTTAGCCATGATGGGTAATGTTGTTCTGTGGAAACCAGCTTCTATAGGTTAATTAAGCAACTATTTTTCATGCATAGCTATGAAGAAGTAGGCTTTTCCACGGTCGTAATCAATTTTTTACCAGGCCAAGGTTCTATGCTGGCTGCATTTCACGGCAGGGACGGATAGGGCCAAGCATTTATGGAAAACCATTGGATCAAGCATCGAAACTTATGTTTCTTATCCCAGGGTGGTTGGAGCAGCAGGTGGTAAAGGCTTTGATGTAGTTCATCCTTCCTTTGATCAGTTCAATGTTTTATCGACGGCCTTACTTTGTGGATCTTTTAAATATCAGGGTCAGAAATGTTTTGCTACATGTCGATCTTATATTCCTCGGAGCTTGTGGCATGCCCTTAAAGAAAGGTTTATAGAGGATTTACCAAAAGTAAAAGTTGGCGATGTACTTGATTTTTATAATTTCGTTAATGTTGTTCATGAAAAAGTCGCCTATGAAAGCATTATGTCTTATATTAACTATGCAAAAAGCCATGATGGTCAGATGGTTTATGGCGGAGTGGGAAGTGACGACATTGGGGACTACATTCAACCCACGGTCCAAGAACTAAAGTATCCATTTTTAAGACCATGTAGGAGAAATTTTTTGTCCTGGGCTTTCCGTCTATATTTATGAAGATGAAAAGTTGGAGGAAGTCCTTGAATTGGTTATTAAGACTTTTCTGCATGCGTAGACAGAGACAGTTTTCTTTAAATGATTGTTTTCTCATTGAACAGGCAGTCAAAAATTGATGTATGCTGCTGAGAATTTTTATGTAATGATAAAACAACGGGAGCTGTCGTAAGATGGCACCCTTTTAGAGGGGGCAGAAAATCTGGGACAAACGACAAAACTGGAAGTGCTTTAAATCTTTTGCCTTGGGTTTCACCTCGAAATGTTAAAGAAAGTTTTTTACCACCAACAAATTTTAAATATGCTTACATGCTTTCAAAGTGGAGGGTATCAACAAATAAAATGTAATATTTTTGAAAAAAAATGGTCTTAATTAAAAAAGTTAAAGGGATAGAGCCTAGATGGGGAAAAGAGTGTTGGTTTGCCGAAAATGCTACCATTACAGGAGATGTAATTATGGGGGATGGATGTTCTGTGTGGTTTGGTGCTGTAATCCGAGGCGATGTCCATGAAATACGTATAGGAAGTTATGTGAACATCCAAGACAACGCAGTACTGCATTGTACGTTTCAAAAGTCACCATTGTATATTGGGGATAATGTATCTATTGGACACGGGGCTATTGTCCACGGTTGTCGAATAGGCAATAACGTCCTCATAGGTATGGGTGCTATTGTGATGGATGATGTTGTGATAGAAGACAATTGCGTCATTGCAGCTGGTGCGGTTGTACTAAAAGGAACACATATCCCAGCTGGGACAGTTTGGGGAGGGGTTCCTGCTAAAAAACTTAAAGACATATCAGACGAATTAAAGGAGGGTGAAATATTGCGTATTTCTAGCAATTATCTCATGTATGCTAGCTGGTACGATGAAGAATAAGCAAATAATTATCATAAATTTCTCGTGTACTAAAAAAAATCCTATATTTGTTTACAAAAAGTAAAACGTTATGAAACCAAATGTTCTTAAAGCTTTAAACGAGCAAATTCAAGCAGAATTGTATTCGTCGTATCTTTATTTGTCGATGGCAGCCTATTTTGCCAATAACAATTTAAATGGTTTTGCCCATTGGATGAAAAAACAAGCCATGGAAGAGTATGGACATGCCATGAAATTTTTTGATTACATCTACGAACGCAACGGGCAGGTTGAGTTACAAACTATTCAGCAACCACCTAGGGAATGGTCTTCTCCAAAACATGCTATGGAAGAAGCATACAAACATGAATGTTATATCTCCGAAAGGATCAATCAGCTTGTAGATCTAGCTATGCAGGAAAAAGATCATGCAACTTTGAATTTCCTCCAGTGGTTTGTTGCTGAACAAGTAGAAGAAGAAAGCACTGTGTTAGAAATTGTTCAGCAGCTTAATATGGTCGAAGGAAATATCGGTCTTCTGATGATTGATCGAGGATTGAAAAATAGATAATCGTTGAGTCATGGACGCTCACTTCTTTTTCTTTAGTTTCTCACGAAGATCAGGGTGAGCGTCTTTTTCATCTACAATTTTAAGTCCCATTAAGATTTCCACAATATCTTCGAGGGTAATAATGCCCGAAAAAATTCCAAATTCATCTACAACAATGGCCATGTGCTCTTTTTTTTCTAACATTTTGTTGAATACATGATGGATTGGGTATTTTTCATAGGTTACGATGGCACGGCGGGAGATTTTATAAGCAGGAGTTTCTCTTCTTCCTTCTACAATTTCTTTGAGAATATCAGTTTTTAAAACATAGGAAAAAACTCTATGTTTTTTTCTGTCCATGTAGAGGGGGATGCGGGAAAATTGATCAAATTCAGGATATTTTAGCATTTCTTCACAGGAGGTTTTATAGTGCACAAAAAAACATATTCGGCGTGGAATCATGACAGAAAAAATAGGTTTGTAGTAAGATGAAATGAAGTTTTTGATGATATGTGTTTCCTGAGGGCTAAAAACTCCTTCTTCTTCTCCTTTTTTAGCCAGAGCATATATTTCTTTTCGATCTATACCAGTTACATTGGTTTTTGTGTTTATCTTGTTGCCAAGAATGCGAACTAAAATCACTAGAGGATAAGTAATGAATATAATAATTTGCGTAATGTAGGCAGCGAATGGGATGGTTTTCTTCCAATAAAGTGAACCGATGGATTTAGGAATAATTTCAGAAAATATAAGGATCGATAGTGTTAAAATGGTAGAAATAATTCCCATTGAAATATTTTGAAACTTTTGGGCAGCCAGAGCACCAATGAGTGTTGCACCGGCTGTGTTAGCAACAGTATTCAAAATAACAATGGATGTTACGGCTATGTAAGAATCTTTTTTTAGCTCAAGGGCTGATTTTGCCCAAGAGGCTTTTTCTTCTTTCTTTTGAGAAAGATAAGAAATCTGAGCTGATAATAATGTCGATTCAAGCAGACTGCAAAGAAATGATATGAATAGTGTTATAAGAAACAGTAAAACTAGCGTCACCATTTATTGAAAGTTGGGGAAATAACCATTAAAGTTTAGGTCTTTTGTTTTTTCATTAGAAAAGATTTCTTGCAAGGTGGTGGAACTTAGTTTGTATTTAGCTGTTTTTTTCAGACGAAAAGCGAAAATTCCAAGAGCATCGGAAATGTTGGTAAAAGAAAGTTTATCTTGCACGATCGAGTTGGAAGGCGAACTCGCTTTTATGTAAAGATCCATGTTTTCATCAGCCACGGAAATAATGAGCCATACATAGCCAGGATAACGTTTAACTCCAGAAATAACAGGAATATTCTTTTGAAGTAAATCAAAAAATGTAATGCCATTGTATCCTATAGACATAGAAGGATCGCCCCCAATATAGTTAATTTTTCCGATGTACCATTCTATGCTTTTTTTAATTGTATCTTGAGGGTTCTCGTCGAAAATTTCAAAGTAATCAAAAATAAATTTTACTTCATAAATTTTCCCTCCCGGTGTAGCTTTCCAATCGACGCTAGAGGAAGTAGAAGAAGTAAAACCAATGTATGTTTGGTAAGAACTTGGTTTGCTTACTTCAAAATTGCTTAAAGGCTGCCCTGTGGCCTCATAACTTTTGCCTGTCACTGTGTCAAGAACAACTAGTTTATAGGTGAGATTTGGGTTAAACCAGAAAGTGTCTGCATTGAAGGCCTGATAATAATTTGTAAGCCTAATGCGGTAATAAGGATGATACCCTGTAAAAAAATTTCCACCTTGGGTAAAAATATGTACCGTATCAGCAGGATATTCATGTAAAATTTGACCGTTAGCATTCAGCTCTTGCAATTTTACTTTTAGTTTATAGGGATAAAAGATACTATCAGGAATGGTTGTATAATTATAAATATTCCCATCAGCTAGAAATGTACGGTGGATTTTGAAAAGCTGTGTTTTTGCATTTACATCGACGATGGCATAAATAACAGGCTTGTGTTCAGCTTTTCCAGTAATATCAACTTCTGTTGAACACGAATAAAGAAGCATAAGAATTAATATGAAAAGAGAATATTTAGCCATTTTTTTGAACAAACATACATCAATTTTTTCATTTTCACGGTCTTAAAAATTGAAAATTCTTAAACGCTAGAAAGAAACACATTATTTTTTTCCAAAATCGGCAGGATTTTCTCCCCACAGGTGAGTAATCCATTTACGAACATCATATGGCCCAGGGTTTTCCTCTAGCCAAATGATGGCTCGGTCAATGAGTTGAAAAAGTTCTTCTGTTTGGCTGTTACGCTCAAGATTGGTTTTGCATTTTTTATGTTGAACCCAACTTATGGCTGTATCAGAATCTGAATAAATCGGCATATGCAAGTTCTTTTTCTTGAGCCAGGCTAAGCTGTGAACGATGGCAAGAAATTCACCGATGTTGTTAGTTCCCAGGGGATATGGTCCAACTCGAAAAATTTCTTCTTTTGTGTCGGTATATACTCCTCGATACTCCATGGGACCTGGGTTACCTTCACACGAAGCATCTACACAGATGCTAGGCACAACTGGTTGAATATGTGATTTTGGAACATCCGAGTTTTTATCCATTGAAGTATTAAATGAGCCTTGATGAATGTATTTTTCAAAATCATCTTCAAAAGCTTTTTGAGCTTCTTCGAGGGAATGAAAACCTTTATATACAGCGCCAGAATAGCCATGTACTTGATTTCGCACTTCTTCCCACGAAGTATAAATCCCCGGCTGCTTTCCTTTCCAGACAACATAAAAAGGATAGGTTCGTTTTGCCATCAGTGTTGAATGTAATGGATTACAAAATCTTCAAATTGTTTCAGCAAGGAATTTTTATGATCGTTGTGAATTTCAATGATAAAGTTTTCTTTATGAAATCTTTGCCAGCGGTTTCGTAATAAAAAGTCTTTATAAGTCATAGACGGATTGCGTTGTTTAATACGTTTCCACCGAAGGTGAAGAGGGGTTTTAACTTCTACAATTAAGTCGCATAGCGAATTTAAACCAATTTCAAAAAGCATGGCTGCATCTAGCACTATGATAGGTGAAGAACAAGAGATAATTTTTTTTTGAATTTCTTGAAATAAAATGGGATAAAGTAAGTCATTGATTTTAGCATAAATACCAGGTTGAGAAAAATAACTGTCAGCTATTGTTTTGAAATTGATGTTACCGTCCCTAGTTAAAATTGGTTTACCTAAAATAAATTCGACTTTTTTTTGAATGTCATTACGAAAATAGAGATGTTTTGCTTCATTATCTACATCAATAACTTGGGCACCCAGAAGAGTAAATAATTTAGCAAATGTGGATTTGCCAGAACCTATCTTGCCTGTAATCCCAATGATCATTTTAAGTCAATTTCTGATGGAGAAATAGTTACGTTTTTAAAAATATGTTGATTTTTCAATTTTAATTTAACGTGTGTGTCACTGATAAATTCGGCAATTAGTTCAATGCTATCAAGTGGGAATGATGGTGGAATGTAAGCTTCAATTAGAGCTTTTCCTTCAATGGTTGAGTTATTCCAAGAAAATCGATAAAATCTTTCAAGTTGAACATGTTGGTAAACACAAAAAGGAAATTGAACTTTAATAATTCCAGATGAGGGGTAATGATACTTGACGTCTTTAAGCTTTGGAAGCGAAAAAAAGCGACTTTGAAATGAACAAGGCGAAGTAAACACAGAAGGAATATTTATGGCAATACTATCGAGTTTAGCCAACAAAGATGGTTTTCCTTCAACAACAACATAGGGTGGGTCTATATTAACCTTGGTGCACAAAAAGCAGTCTTTTCGATAATATTTAGGTTCATCGATGAAAATGGGCAATTGTTTTCGCAAAGAAAAAGGAACATTGAGCAAAATTATGTCAGAGGTGTTAGTGATTTTAAAGCTTTCCCCCCACAAAGAATCAATTTTCTTTTGCAAAAACCCTGTGGAAAATCTTATCTGAAGCGAATCAACCCTACTTAAGGGTTCTACATTCACGTCTGTAATTACTATGCGAAGTGTATCGTGACTAATTTTTTTTAACCATTGCTGTCCACTGGCTGATAGGGTTAATTTGATAAGCGTATCTTTTTGAAAAAATAAACGATCCGTGGAATTTTTAAAAACCAAGTAAGTTGGTACAGAAAAAGTATAAAACCTATTAACTCTGATGACTATCCACCATGCGAGCGTAATCACCAGAGCTAATAAGTATAGCTTAAAGATTTTCACAAATTTTATTGCTGGTCAGGAATTTTTTCAATAAATTCAGAAGCAATAGCGTTTTTTTCTACCTTTAAGCGTGAACCCTCAGATTCAATGATAACAGTTTGATCCTTTACTTCTATAATTTTACCATGAATGCCTCCAATAGTTATGATTTTATCGCCTTTTTTAAGATTTTGGCGAAATTTCATCAGTTCTCTATTTCTTTTGGCTTGAGGTCTAATAAAGAATAACCAAAAAACAACGATGATGAGCAACAACATAATGAGTGTGCTCCATGCACCACCTGATGATTGACCTTGAGGCTGACCTGCTGTTAAAAAAATGGTGAGAATTTCCATATGTATTTGATTTAAGATTTTATGGGACGATTACATTTGCCTTTATGGTAAGAACTACTTCTGAAGGTGTACAATTGGTAGAAAGTGTAATGGTTTTGTAATTTTTTCCACTTTTACCTTCACTGTCAAATTTTACTTTTACATAAGCTGACTGACCAGGTTTAACAGGATTTCTGGGATAGTCTGAAACAGTACAACCACAAAAAGTCCTAGCACCGCTAATGATAAGGTCAGCATTTCCCGTGTTGGTAAATTTAAAACTGTACTCGACAACTTCTCCTTGCATGATATCGCCAAAGTCATGTTCAGTTTTTTCAAACGTCATAATAGGTTTTAAATTAGAATCTCCCTGAGCTGAAGCCGAATTCTTGACAATGTCAGAAGAAAGACCATTGCTTTTCTGCTGACATGCAGAGAAAAATAACAACATTAAAAGCAAAACGTATTTGCGGATCATTTTTTTTACAAAATTAAACGAAATTTATTAATCTGTTGGGTGCTTTTTGATAAAACGAATCTTTTATAAAAACCGTTTGATAACTTTCAATCGATGGGTATATATTTTTTTTTCAGCATGGATAATGCCTTCTTGATCCCAACGATCAATTCTTGTTTGACCTGATGCATGTAAAATTTGATTTGATGAAATAATAAGGCCTGTATGGGTGATTTCTCCTTCTTCGTTTGCGAAAAAAGCTACATCACCAGGCTGAGCCTCTTGAATAAAAAAGACAGCTTCTCCCTCTTTGGCTTGTTGATGGGCATCGCGTGGCAACCAGCGTTTTCCTATGGAAAAAACAAGTTGAATTAAGCCTGAGCAATCTATCCCAAAAATGGTTTTACCTCCACACCGATACGGTGCAGACAAAAGCTGCATAGCTAGTTTTATGACAGATATGTTTTCGTTGGATAGTAAAAGTTTTCCCTCAATAAGCGAGCGCTCATCAACTAAACTACCCATGGGCACAAGCAGCTCTGTATTTCCATTACGGATTTTAGCTACTTCACTTATGACAAATGTTCTCTTTGTTCCATTTTCTTCTTCGTAGCGTACCTCAGCGGGAATCCAGCCTTCGTAGGGGTAATCTATTGTTGAAATTTGAAGCCAGTTTTTGAATATTTCAATAATTTTAAATCTGTAGCCAAACAAAATTTCATCGATTTGTTCTGCTTTATGGCTTGGTTCTTTACGAACGGGTACAATGCTTTCCTGTAGGAGATATATGCTCATAACAACCATTTTCGAACTTCTAAACCTGCACAGAAGATGGCATCTAATATGCTTAAGCCATCTGTAAAACCAAATTTTTCACTAAAGGGTTGGTAATAAATTTTAAATGATGGGCGATGCTGATCTTTTTTTAATGGTAACCTAAAATCTAACGGATTGTTTTCATCAAGAGGAATAAAATCTTCACTGTAAATGATTGGAGTTTTAATATTAAGCCATTTAAAAATGTGTTCATTTAACGAAGCATTTAGTTCCCATAAAAAGGAATATTTTTTTTCATAACACGCTCGAAGCTCGTCCCATACGTAAAGGAAGAACGGTGCTTTGTTATATGAGGTTACAAGCGACCGAATGTGCATTTGCACCCACGGCAGGTGATAATCAATTTTTAAATCTTTGGTTTTAGTAAGGTGCCCTGATGTTTTAACAACGGGAACTACAAGTCGCTGCATCCCGTTGGGTGAAACAATAAAATAACGATTTCGCAGGCTTTGTTTTACATATGTTTCATTTAAGTCAACGACAATAGCTTCTGCTTGTTGAATAATGCGATAGTAGGCTAGCGGTGGAGCTAAGAAGGTTGGGAAAATAACTTTTTTATGTAAATATTCCATACAAGAACAGTGCAACTAAGAAAAAATAAAAAATCAATTTTGCTGATGCAATGATGAAATACAAAGATTTCTTTTTTTCTCCCAAAGTGTATTTTTGATAATCTAGCAACATAACAGCTATCCCAATGAAAAAAAGGACAAGCAATAGCTCTGTAGAAAAAGGAGGGTCTGTCATCAGTTGTAGCATAAGTAAACCGAGATAAGCAAAAGGAATGACGGGAATTCGACTATTCATTAGTCCAATTCCAGAAAAGATCATGAATATGAACCCAATGATTATCCACAGATAATCTACTATTTCAGTGTTCATAAAAAATTTTTTCAAATTTAGTAAAAATAAAAAACCACCCCGAGGGGTGGCTTTTAAAAATTTGTTTTTTAAATGGACTCTGTTTCAACAATTTTTGCGATGATGTCAGCGTAAGGAATTAGCAAGTACTTTTTCCCTTCAAATTCAATTTCTGTTCCGCTGTACTTTTTGAATACTACAGTGTCTCCTACTGCAATTTCAGGATTGTCAATGTTGCTCATGGCAACTACTTTGGCCATCATGGGTTTTTCCTTGGCTGTGTCCGGGATAATAATCCCACTGGGTGTTTTTTCTTCTTTTTTCTCACTTAGATCTAATAAAACGTTTTGATTAATAGGTTGTAATTCTTTCATGGTTGTATGTTTTTATAGGTTTAACAATTGATCAATTCTTTTTTGGTCAAAACCAATAACCCATTCACCATCAATTTCAGTTTGCGGTACCCCTTGTTGGCCTGTTCGACGAACAAGTTCTTCTGCTGCTCGAGCTCGGCTGCCACATTCACTTCAGTGAAACGAATGCCTTTCTTGTTTAAATAAGCTTTCAGACGATTGCACCAAGGACATGAGGGCGTGGTGTAAACGGTTACACGTTTTTGTGGTTTTTCACCATCTGTACCTGTCTGAGCTTGATAATAATGTCCTTCAATGATATTTTTGAAAAATTCAACACTGTTACACCCTTTAAATGTATTGATGAGTTCCTCCCCTTTGAATACTAAAAAAGTAGGCACAGAATTAATGCCATACACCGGGTGAATATCTCTTGTTTTTTGAACATCCACAAAATAAAATTGCTTGTCACTTAGTTCATTTGCTACAGTTTGAAGATGGGCACGGGCACATTCGCTTGCCTCAGACCCTGATTTTAACATTAATACATAAGTCGCAGGCTCTTTCTTCAAAAGAGCCACCAATTCATCGTGGGAATGTATTTCTTGCAACATAGTTTTTTTACTGACCCTTTGCAAAATTATGCCAAAAAATAATTCTTATAAAAACATGCTGATTTTCAATATTTTTTATTGTTTAGATTAATTTCCAATTTGCCAAAACTGACATAAACGGTAAATTTTGTCATTTTATGGGTGACTTTGTTGTTTAAGCTAAAAGAGGGATTTTTTATATTTTTGCAAAAAAGTGTATGAATTTTCGCTTCATTTTTACCCCAAAGCCCAAAAAATATAATTATAAACCTCAGTTTTACAAGCCTGAAGAGGAAGAAGAAGGTTTGTCTAAGTTCACTCCTTCGCCAAATCCTAATTCTCCTATAAGAAAAGGAATGTTTACATCTCGATATGCGAAGAGACATCAGAAATCGACTTATAATCTTCTTTGGCTTATCATTTTGACTCTATTGTTGTTATATCTCATTTTCATGACCTAGCATGGGACAAGGGAAAATAAAACTTTTACCACCAGATATTGCAAGTCAAATCGCTGCGGGGGAGGTTATCCAACGTCCAGCTTCAGTAGTTAAAGAACTTGTTGAAAATGCATTAGATGCTCAAGCTACGGAGATTCTCATCCACATAAAAGATGCTGGAAAAACAGCTATTCTCGTGGACGATAATGGCATCGGGATGAATGCTTTGGATGCTTCTCTTGCTTTTGAAAAACATGCTACATCCAAAATCAACGATGTTCAAGATTTGTATAACATTCAAACCTACGGTTTTCGAGGAGAAGCTTTGCCTTCCATTGCCGCCATTTCTCGTGTGGAGGTTAAAACACGTGATGAAGAAAGTGAAATAGGAACTTTTCTTTACATCGAGGCAGGGAAAATTATTGAGCAAAAGCCCTTTTATCGCGAAAGGGGTACGTCCATCCTTGTCAAGGACTTATTCTTTAATATTCCTGCAAGAAAAAAATTTCTAAAATCGGATAACATTGAATTAGCTCATATTTACGACGAAATTTATCGTGCTGCTTTGCCAAATACATCGGTGTCTTTTCAACTTTATCTCAACGACAAGCATGTTTTAACGATACCACCCCAATCGCTTATTCAACGTATTTTAACTATTTGGGGTAAATCTTATCAAAATCGAATTGTTTATTTTGAAGAAAAAACAGATCAAGTTTCTTTTCGTGGGTATGTTGTAAAACCTGAATATTGCAAAAAAACACGAGGAGAGCAATATTTCTTTGTCAACCATCGTTTCTTCCGCTCATCTTTTTTACACAATGCTATAAAGAAAGCTTACGAAACGCTCATTCCTCTTGATGTAGTTCCAGGATACATTATATTTTTTGATATTCACCCATCCTTAGTAGATGTTAATATTCATCCCACAAAGACAGAAGTAAAATTTGCCAACGAGCAAATCGTGGCGACTTTTCTAACCAGTGCTATCAAAAAGGCAATAAGTTCAAGTCATTTCATTCCTTCCATGGATTTTGATGTTGATCGAGCTTTACAATTTCCCATCTTCCCTGAAACAAAAAAGATTTTTTTCAAGCATGAAACGTCTGCTGAAAATTTTTCTTTTCAGTTTAAAATGTCGCCCATAACAAGTCCCAGGATAACTGACTATAAAGAAATACCCTCTTCCAACGATGAAGAAAGTGAAACGCTTTTTTCAGCTCCTCATGAGCAACCTTTCATGCAATGGAAAAAAAAGTATATCATCACTAGCATAAAAACGGGTCTTGTGATTATTAATCAGCACAGAGCCCATGTTCGGATTCTTTTTGAGAAATTATTAGAACAGAAAGAAATCAACAAATTAAATAGCCAACATCTTTTGTTTGCTCAAGAAATCACACTTTCAGAACAAGATAAAAAATTGTTTGAAGAAATTATTCCAGATCTGGAGCACTTAGGATTTGTAATAACTAAAGAAAATAACTCATATTTTGTGACGGCTATACCGTCACTTCCTGAATTTGAGAATTTTCAAGTGTCTGAGGTTATTGAAGGACTGCTGGAGCAATTCAAAAATGCAGAAAAATTACATGTGCCTCAAAAGAATCAGAAATTACCTTTCATACTTGCTTCGAAGCTGGCTATCAAAGAGGGAAAAGTTCTCACACAAGAAGAAATGCAGATAATCGTTCATCAACTTTTTCTTACAGGAAATCCTCATCTGACGCCTGATGGCAAACCCATTTTTCATTTATTAAGTGAAACCGAAGTTGAACAATTTTTTAAATAAGAAGTCGTATGAATTACCAACGTCCGTATTCTTTTGCTACGCCTGCTGTTTTGAATATTTTGATTTTTAATTTTTTATTCTTTTTAGCTACACTCATGGCAGCTCAGCAGGGAAAAGATTTTTTTGCTTTGTTTGGATTACCCTGGTTTCGTAGCAATAATTTTCATTGGTGGCAGCTCATTACCTACATGTTTATGCATGCCAACTGGATGCATATATTTTTCAATATGTTTGCTTTATGGATGTTTGGAAGTTTATTGGAATTTGTGATGGGATCGCGTCGTTTTTTGATATATTATTTTGTTACGGGAATTGGTGCTGCTCTTACTCAATGGGGTATTAATTTTTTTAAGTTTTATGGCTTGGAATTATATATGCAACAATATATTTCTCACCCTGAACCGGATTTGTTTATGTTCATTGCGAAAAAATATTTTTCTTACATTGCTAATCCTGATTTTGTGCAAAGTTTGTATGCACAAATGAAACTTTTTCCATCAAATGCTACGCTAATAAATCAATCAGTTGACGCACTGCAACAATATCGAGAAACTATTTACAATATTCCCATGGTGGGGGCATCAGGGGCTGTTTTTGGGATTTTGCTTGCGTATGGAATGATCTTCCCTAACGATCGCGTTTATATTTATTTCTTTTTACCCATGAAAGCTAAATATTTTGTCATTCTTTATGGTGTACTCGAGTTTTTCCTTGGCATTTCTAACAGAGGAGGAGACAACATCGCTCATTTTGCTCATCTTGGAGGTATGCTTTTTGGTTTCCTTTTGCTCTTATATTGGCGTAGAAAGCGATAATTGTATTAATTTTGTAACATGTTTTTCTTTAAGAAAAAAAATAAATACATCCTTGATCCTATCACCCTTACCATTCGTAAGGTCGAAAAGGAAACGGTTCGCTTTCTAAGACAACTCTTTACGCAACTTTCTATTGCTTTTTTTCTTGGTTTTTTTTGGGCTTTTTTGTTCATCAAGTATTTTTCTTCTCCGGCAGAAAGGAAATTGGAAAGAGAGCTAAAAGAACGACAAATGAAAGTCTTAACTCTTCAACAAGCTTTAGAAGAACTAGTTTCAGTTTATACTGAATTGAAAGAAAAAGACAATCGAATTTATCGAAGCATTTTTGCTTTACCTCTTATCGACGATAAATATAAAGCTGGTATAGGAGGAACAGACACAGCGAGAATGAAGGTTCAAATAATGGACGATCCGATGTTAATAAAACTTATACGGACAGTCATGAATTTAGGTATTCAAGCTGGTATTCAAGAACAAAGTTTTAAAGAACTTGCTCAATTTGCTCGAAATAAAGAAAAAATGTTAAAATCTATTCCCAGTATTATGCCTGTGAATAGAAAACTCGTAAAGATCTCATCAGGTTTTGGTTGGCGTTACTTACCTGGGAGAGGCGGGCAGTTTCATACAGGGGTGGACTTTGCAGGACATATTGGGATCCCTATTTTTGCTACGGGGGATGGGGTAGTAGAAGATGCAAATCTTAATGCATCTTTTGCTGGTTATGGTCTTATTGTGCTTATTAATCATGGTTTTGGTTTTAAAACTTTATATGCCCACTTATCAAAAGTGCTTGTGAAACCTGGGGACTCAGTAAAACGGGGTCAGATTATCGGATATATGGGAAGCACAGGCAATAGTACTGGACCGCATTTGCATTATGAAGTGATTCGCAATGGCCAAAAGGTCAATCCCATTAATTACATTTTCGAAGGGCTGTCTGAAGAAGAATATCGTCAGATCCTCAAAGAAGCTGAAGAAGGTAATAATATTCTGTCCTGATGTATCCATCAACCGAACAATCCATTAGCCTAAAACAACTTTTAGGAATTGTTAAAAAAGCCATCCACGAATCTTTTGAGTTTCACATTTGGGTTAGAGCAGAAATCATCAAACTGAATTATTATCCATCGTCTGGGCATGCTTATCCTGAACTTGCTGAGAAAGAGAGCGAAAAAATTGTAGCTCGTGCTAATGCCGTTATATGGCGTGAGGACTTTTATCGAATTCAGCAAAAGTTCAAAGCAGTTACGGGCGAATTGCTTCGCGATGGCCTACAAATACTTTTTCTTTGCCAGGTTAAGTTTCACGAGTATTATGGCTTACAACTACAAATATCGGATATTGATCCAACTTTTACCTTGGGTCGACAAGCACTTTTAAAGCAACAAACCATTGAGCGTCTTAAAAAAGAAGGGCTGTTCAATTTGAATAAGCAATTGCCTTTCCCTTTGCTTCCTCAACGTTTTGCCATTATAAGCATTGCTACAAGTCGTGGATTTAATGATCTTATGACCATTCTCAGAGAGCATGGTGCAAAATACAATTGGTCATACAAACTTTTCCCAGCAATCCTTGAAGGAGAAAAAGCAGTGCAAACCATTGTTTTCAGATTACAAGAAATTGCAAAGCAAAAGAATCAATTTGATGTTATTCTCATCATTCGTGGAGGAGGCGATGAGACAGGATTAGATGCATACGATAATTACGAACTTGCAAAGGCTATAGCCATGTCTCCATTACCTGTTATAACTGGAATAGGACATTCTACCAATGAAACAGTAGCTGAAATGGTCAGTGCTATAAACAAAATCACTCCTACCGATGTGGCCTATTTTTTCATTGATATCTTTAAGCGACAGGAACAATGGTTAATGGATGTAAAAAATGAAATATATTCTCAAACGTTACTCTTGTTAGGAAGTTGGATGGATGATGTTTATATGAAAAGACAACGCATTTCTAATCTGGGTTTACAAAAAAATAAACAACTTATTCAGCAATTGCATGAATTAAAAATAATGCTCCAAAAAAAATTTAATTCTGTATGGAACGATAATAAAAGCATATTGTTTCGCTATCGCGAGAATGTAAAAAATAATTTGTTAAAAATTTTGTATGCATATCAGCAAAAAAATTCTTTTTTTCGGGTGAAATTGATTGCTTTATCAACTTTAAATTTACAACATAAAATTTTTCTCATGAGGCAAAACAGGGAACATTTAAAACAACTTATTTCACATCAAATAAAAATTCAAAAAATTGAAATAGAAAAAAATAAAAAAAATATTGATTTGCTTAATCCTGTTAAAATATTGGAACGAGGATATACATTTACCAAAAGTAAACAAAAGTTGATCAAATCAATTAATGAGGTTGAAATTCAGGAAGAAATAACCACTTTTTTTAAGGACGGAAGAATTGTATCCATTATAAAAAACAAAGCACCTTATGAGTGAAAAATTGACATATTCTAAAGCCATTGAAGAATTACAGAGCATCATCGACAAAATGGAAAATTCCAGCATTGACCCAGATCAATTGTTAGAGCTAGTAAAACGAGCTTCCATTTTATTGGATTTTTGTGAAAAAAAACTTTTGCGTTTGGAAAGTGAAATCAACCAAATTTTGCAAAACATACAATCACCGCCTGCTCCTGAAACAGAAAACGAAGCTTAATGAGCTGATGTTAGTATGAGTCGTAAAATGTTTAATTTTTGGAAACTAAAATAAGTCTTAGAAAACTATAGGTTCTTTTTTTGCACTTCCTTTTTCTTGAAAATTCTAATCGTACTAATTTTTTCGTACAAGTACACATGATTAATAATGTAAAATAGTACGTTTGAACCCTTGAAAAAATAGAGTTTCAAGCAGGATTACCATTCACAAAAGCGAATATATGGAACCAGAAAAATGGATCAATTATAAAAGCGTTTCACCTGAAAAAGGAATGTTTAGAACACCTAATTTTTATGGGTATTTCGTGGTATACGTTGGGCCCATTAAACACATGGAATTAACCGTAAAAGCCACTTTCATACTGGGCATATGATTGTTCAACATTTCAGCTACATACCAGAGGATAGCCGGGGAAAAACCCTTCCCTTTTATGAATTAAATTTAAAAGTGGTATGTAATATAAAAAACAAAACGGAGTTATGTTTTACTTGAACACTAGAGTTTAAAACATTTTCAATAGTAATCAAAAAGATTTTGATAAAGGAGGATGTAGAGATTTTCGATATATCCATGGTTCCTCGCTTCCGATACCAATTTTTGCTGGACTAAAACTCATGATGTAGCTTGTCCATATTAATTGGTCCGACCTTAAAAATCTTTATACATTTAATTGTTAAGAGGACGATTAGAAATTTTATAGTCTGTGCTATTTTGTAAGTTTTGATAATTGTCAAGATTCAATTTATCTTCAGCTTTTTGTTATTTGTCGAAAGATTTCCCTATGTCCCACTTACTAAGGGGGGATTGGAAAAACCATACACTATTTTGCAACATACCTTCATAATTTTTTTAAAAATCATGCGTCGTATACTGGCTTTTGTTCTCAAAGATGAAAAAAATTTTTTCAGCGATGTTTTTGTTTTAGAAGGGCTCTTATAGTTTTCTTATCTTTCCTCTTTTGTCAAAAAAATTAAACGGATATTTTATGGGACGACAAATTATTTTAAATTGATTTTAAATAATAAAGAACTTTTTTATGTACATTTGCACAAAATTAAAAGTTATGAAAAGATGGATGTTTGCAGTAATTGGATTGGTGGCTCCGCTTTTGATGAAAGCAAGCGAAGCTAGCCTTGTTGTCCCTGATGGTATCAAGGACGAAAAATTGTTGTATTGGGGTTTTTTGATCATTGCTTTGGGTTTATTTTTTGCGTTGTACAAGTATTTAAGCGTAAAAAAGTTACCGGCCCATCGTTCCATGTTAGAAGTCGCCGATGTTATTTATCAAACAGCAAAGACTTACCTTATTAAGCAAGGAAAATTTTTGCTTTTGCTTTTTGTTCTCATTGGTGCAGCTGTAGCATTTTATTTTGGCTATTTAACTGAAAATAGCTTTGGGATTGGTGGGGTGCTCATGATTCTTGGATGGACCATTGTGGGTATGCTAGGTTCCTATACGGTTGCATGGTTTGGTATTCGTATGAATACATATTCCAATGCACGTATGGCTTTTTATTCTTTGATGAGAAAACCTTATAGACTACTTGACATTCCCTTAAGTGCTGGCATGAGCATAGGCGTTATGCTTATTAGCATTGAATTAACTATAATGTTAATCATTTTACTTCTGGTTCCAGGTCAGTATGCAGGACCTAGTTTTATTGGTTTTGCTATTGGTGAGTCATTGGGAGCAGCAGCCTTGAGAATTGCAGGTGGTATATTTACTAAAATTGCTGATATAGGTTCAGATTTGATGAAAGTTATTTTTAAGATTGGAGAAGACGATCCACGTAATCCTGGAACCATAGCAGATTGCGTAGGAGATAATGCTGGTGATAGTGTTGGACCAACTGCAGATGGTTTTGAAACTTATGGTGTAACGGGTGTTGCTTTGATCTCATTCATTTTACTTGGTGTGCATGATCCAAATGTTCAGGTAAAACTTCTCATGTGGATTTTTGTCATGCGTATTTTGATGATTGTTACTTCTCTTTTTGCTTATTGGATTAATTCTTGGGTAACAAAAGCACGTTTTGCACAAAAAGATTTTTTTGATTTTGAAAAGCCTTTAAATAGCCTTGTGTGGACAACCTCTATTCTTTCTATTATAGTAACCTATGTGGCCAGTTATTTTATGCTTCGAGGCATGGGCGAAAACATATGGTGGATTTTAAGCACAATTATTTCTGCAGGTACGCTAGGAGCTGCTCTTATTCCTGAGCTTACTAAGATTTTTACCAGCCATAATTTCCCATTTGTTCGTGAAATTGTTGAGTCTTCAAAACGTGGAGGATCTTCTTTAAATATTCTTTCTGGTTTTGTTACGGGTAATTATAGTGCTTTCTGGCAGGGGGTGGTTTTTGTCCTTCTCATGGTTATTGCTTATGTGGCTAGCACATTTGGATTAGACGAATACATGGTTTATCCTTCCATTTTTGCTTTTGGGTTAGTGGCCTTTGGTATGCTAGGTATGGGACCAGTTACCATTGCTGTTGATAGCTACGGCCCCGTTACGGATAACGCACAATCTATTTATGAATTATCCCTGATAGAAAGCAATCCAAAGGCTAAGGAAGAAATTGAAAAAGAGTTTGGTTTCACCCCAGATTTTGAGCTTTCAAAGTATTATCTCGAAGCTGGAGATGGAGCTGGAAACACTTTCAAAGCCACTGCAAAGCCAGTGTTAATTGGAACTGCTGTCGTTGGTGCTACTACCATGATTTTTTCGCTGATTTTGCTCGTTGAAAAAGCTTTAGGCGTTGATCCTATGTCGTTGCTTAGCATCTTAAATCCGTATACATTATTTGGCTTTATTTTGGGTGGTGCCGTTATTTATTGGTTTACATCTGCTGCCAATCAAGCTGTTACGACCGGAGCAGGTCGTGCCGTCCAGTTCATTAAGAAAAATATTAATCTAGATCCCAATGCCGAAAAGAAAGCAAGTACCGAAAAATCACAACAAGTTGTGTCCATATGCACTCGTTATGCTCAACAAGGAATGATCAATATATTCTTAGGTATTTTTTCGTTTGCTTTAGGAATTGCTTTTCTTTCTTCTCCTGGAGTAAATGGAAATGTTGCAGCTGTTTCCATGTTTATTAGTTATTTGATTTCTATTGCAATTTTTGGATTGTATCAGGCTATTTTCATGGCCAATGGAGGTGGAGCTTGGGACAATGCTAAAAAAGTCGTCGAAGTAGAACTAAAAGCTAAGGGCACTGACCTACATGCAGCTACCGTCACAGGAGATACCGTAGGCGATCCGTTCAAGGATACTGCTTCCGTTTCTTTAAATCCAATTATTAAGTTTACTACCTTGTTTGGTCTTTTAGCTATGGAAATTGCTATCAGCCCTGCTTTTCTGAGTTATTCGTATGTAATCGGAGCAATTTTCCTTGTTATAGCCATTTACTTTGTATATCGTACATTCTACAAAATGAGAGTACCTAAAGACGATCAAGAATAAGATTTAATGCTGCCTTCGGGCAGCTTTTTTTAAAACTTTAATTTGAAATCAAGATGGAAAAAATATTTTTCATTGCAGCAATTTGGATTGCTTTAGCTTTGATTGCTACCATACTTTCTCGTCATCTCAAGATATCTATTGCTCTCATGGAAATTACCGTGGGAACTATTGCAGGCTATGTGGTTTCGCTTTATTTTTCTTCAGATCTATTACATCTAAACGATGAGTGGATCAAATTTGTAGCAAGTACAGGAGCAGTTATTTTAACCTTCTTAGCAGGAGCTGAATTAGATCCTGATTCGATGAAAACCAAATTCAAGGAAATTTCTTTGGTGGGACTCATGGGTTTTTTAGCTCCTTTTGTTGGGGTTGCCTTAATTGCAAAATATCTTCTTTTATGGGATTTACGTTCAAGTCTTTTAGCGGGAATTGCTTTGTCAACTACTTCTGTGGCTGTTGTATATTCTGTCATGCTTGAATATGGCCTTAATAAAACGGAATTTGGTAAAGGGGTGTTGGGTTCTTGTTTTATTAATGATATTGGGACAGTAATTGGTTTAGGCTTACTTTTTTCACCATTTACTTCTAAGATGCTTATATTTCTTGCTGTGTTTATTGTGGCAATGTTTTTATTACCATCCCTTACCTCAACGCTAACAAAGCTTTATGGCAATAAAACGGCAGCAGTACGCACAAAATGGATTTTGTTTATTTTATTGGGTTTGGGGGCGCTTGCAATGTGGGCAGGTAGCGAAGCAGTTTTGCCCGCTTATTTTGTTGGGATGATGCTTTCAAAGCAATTAAATAAGGATGAAAATTTTATCCGTCGTATGCGAACTCTTACGATTGGATTTCTCACCCCGTTTTATTTTTTGCGAGCCGGTGCTCTTGTGTCTGTTCCAGCTATAGTTGTTGCACCTTTGGTGTTTATTGTTTTGCTGCTAGGGAAAGTGGCATCTAAGATTGTCGGGCTATATCCTTTTATTCATCATTTTCGTGCCAGAGAGCCCCGTGAAACATGGTATTATACGCTTATGATGTCTACCGGATTAACCTTTGGTACCATTTCAGCTTTATTTGGTTTAACCCATGGGATAATAACGCAGGATCAATATTCATATCTCGTTGCAGCCGTCATTGCTAGTGCTGTTATACCAACTTACACGGCTAATCTATTTTTCTTACCCAAGCATCTCGTTGAAATGCCTATACCCGAAGATGAAGATATACCTGATGTTGACAAAGAAGTAAGTTCAAGAACATTTATTCCTTCCTGGTTGCATCCAAGGAGAGTTTATCGGACTTTTCGCGTTCAGAATCGTCGGTTGAGAAGATATGTAAAAAAGGTTAGTCGAAACATATTTAAAAATGAATGATAAAAATCAAGTTCATTTTTTTATCTACATTTTTTGTTATTTTAGCCAAAAATTGAAATTATGGTACGAATAGGTCAAAACATTTACGAGCTTGAAATTGCCAACAGAATTTTTGATGTTTACCACCATGATGAAATCAAACAAATTAAATTGGCAGATTACAGAGGAAAATGGTTGGTATTAGCCTTTTATCCAGCTGATTTTACTTTTGTTTGCCCAACGGAACTAGAAGAACTAGCCATGTATTATGAATCTTTTAAGAAGGAAGGTGCAGAAATCGTCAGTGTTAGCACAGATACAGTATATGTCCATAAAGCATGGCACGATGAATCACCTGCCATTAAAAAAATTGCATATCCCATGTTAGCTGATCCTGCTGGAAAGATCTGCAAGGAAATGGGCACTTATCTCGATGAGGATGGAATATCTCTTAGAGCAACATTCATTATTGATCCGGATGGAAAATTGGTTTTTTACGAAATTCATGACAATTCCATAGGTCGCTCTGCAAAAGAAATTTTGCGTAAACTGCAAGCAAGTAAGTATGTTCGTGAACATCAGGGTGAAGTCTGCCCTGCTAGTTGGGAACCTGGAAAAGAAACTTTACGCCCATCCCTAGATTTGGTAGGTAAAATTTAAAAACCCACGGATATGGCAGTAAGCGAAAAAAATCAAATTTTTAAATGTAAGGTTTGTGGAAATATTGTTGAAGTTGTCAATGTGGGAGGAGGAACTCTAGTTTGCTGTGGCCAGCCCATGCAATTAATCGATGAGAGAACACAAGAAGGAGCACGCGAAAAACATCTTCCTGTAGTTGAAGAGACGGAAAAAGGATTTAAAGTAACTGTTGGGTCTGTACCTCATCCCATGGAAGAAAAACATTATATTCAATGGATTGAAGTGATGGCAGATGGGAAGCTTTATCGCCAGTATTTAAATCCAAATGAAGCTCCCGAGGCAGAATTTGAAATTAATGCCAAACACATTGAAGCGCGTGAGTATTGTAATTTGCATGGACTCTGGAAAACATCTTTTTAAAGCTGTTTAGTTTTGTAAATAAAATTTTTAAGAGTTGCTGTCGGGCAACTCTTTTTTTTAATTTTCCATGGCTATTTTCGGTAGTCAAACAAGAAATCAATGATAGTGGTTAGTTGAATGGGCAAATTATGCTTTTGAAGCAAGCTGTTTAATTGTAAAAAGCAAGGAACATCTGAGGTAACAAGTAATTTTGCATTAGCATCTATTGCTCCTTGCAATTTCGTAAGACCCATATCGCTACTGAGTTCTGGATATTTAATTAAAAATGTTCCTCCAAAACCGCAGCACTGGCGGTCTACAGAAGTTGAAATAACTTTTAATTGAGGAAAAGAAGAAAGAATATCGAAAGTTAGATTTTTCCCTTTGTATAATTTGCGTAGACCAGTACAGCTTTGATGAACAGCAATAACATCTTGATAAGTTGGAGCAAAAAATGCTTGCAGTGGATGCAGAGCGAGGAAAGATAAGAAGTCATAAACAATAGGAAAAAGAGGCTTATCTTGCGTGAACAATTCGGGATACACATTTTTGATCATATGAGTGCAGGATGCACCTCCAACGACGATGGGTTGCTTGTTTTTAAAAAAACGTAGCCAGTGTTGAGCCTGAGTTTTTGCTTCTTCGACATATCCGTTGTTGTAAGCTATTTGACCGCAGCAGGGTTGTTTGGGAGGAACCTCAACTTCATAGCCCAGGTGCTTGAGTAGCAAAACTAATTTTTCCCCTTTGTCAGGAAAAAGATGATCCATATAACATGGGACGAATACGTAAATTTTTTTCACTTTTTAATGTGGAATAATTTTTGCAATTTTACAAAAAATTTTGTTATGAGAGAGTATATTGTTTTATTTTCGGTTTTGGCTTTATTAATGAGTTCTTGTGATATGCTTTTGCAAGATGAACCACCTACGAAAACGAGCATGGAAGGGGTTTGGAAAGTGACTAAAGTGATTGATCAGGATAACGGCAAAGACATAACTAACATGATTAATTTTCCAATCACTGCTTTTCACTTGAGTAGTGATGGTACGATTATTTCAACTGCTGGCCCTTTGTTCATGTATATTGTTTACGGCGACAATAAGTATACTCAAATTGCGGCCAAAATAGATCAGGTGTTTAACTATGCTAGCCTTGATTTTAATGGAGGAGAATTTTTTGTGGGTGGAGGTGTGCAAGAACGTTTTACGATTGAAATGAAGCTGGAAGGTCTTCCTGGCCAAAAAGCCTTGACCACCTTACTCGAAATGATTGGCGTTGGAAATGATTATCTTGATGTGGTTATTTATCATAAATTTATGGATGTAAAAATTGATTTTTCTGAAGATTATAATAAGATGTACTGGACTTTTGATGATCGAACAACAGCCGTATACAATACAAAAGACAATCATGGGAATTACGTTCTTTGGCAAGGTTGGCCTGTTAATGTCTTTCGTAAAGTTCGAATAACACTAGAAAAGCAGTCAAAAGATATTCGTGATTTAGTCAAAGAGGCAAGTAATTAGTTTTTTACAGAAGTGATTTTTTAAAAATTTTATTTTTGAAAAAAATGCACATAGCCCTTGCAGGAAATATTGGAAGTGGTAAAACTACGCTTACTAAGTTGTTAGCCGAACATTATAACTTTAAACCTCTGTATGAGGATGTCGATGAAAACCCGTATCTCGAAAGCTTCTATGAAGACATGAAGCGTTGGTCCTTTAATCTTCAAATTTATTTTTTGAATAGCCGATTTAGACAAGTTGTACAGATTCAACGAAACAAAGAAAACGTAGTGCAGGATCGAACTATCTACGAAGACGCTTATATTTTTGCTCCCAACCTCCATGAAATGGGGCTTATGAGCACCCGAGATTTTGAAACTTATCGCTCTTTGTTTGAACTTATGACAAGTTTTATTGCTCCACCCGACTTATTGATTTATTTGAGAGCTGATGTTTCATTGCTTGTCAAGCAAATTCAAAAACGCGGTCGTTCTTACGAAATTGGTATTCGGTTAGATTACTTGCAAAGCTTGAATGATAAGTATGAGAAATGGATTTCTTCCTACAAGGAAGGAAAGCTTCTCATTATCGATGTCGAAAAAGTGCGCTTTGAAGAAAGAAAAGAAGATTTAGGGTATATTATCAGTCTTATTGATGCCGAAATGTTTGGTTTGTTCTCATGAAAGCAGTAGGCATTATTCCAGCACGCTATGGTTCTTCGCGTTTTCCGGGGAAACCGCTTGCCCTTATTGCAGGAAAACCTATGATTGCTTGGGTGTATGAAAATGCATCTCAAGCGAAAAAATTAAATGACTTATTTGTAGCAACAGATGATGAACGTATTCTGGAGGTGGTTTCTTCATTTGGAGGTAAGGCTATTATGACTTCTTCAAAACATTCTACGGGTACAGAAAGAGTTTATGAAGCTGCTTCAAAAACTTTGTATGGGGCATCATTCGATGATGTAATTGTTGTGAATATTCAAGGAGATGAACCTCTCATTGATCCAGCATTTATTGATGCACTGATTGAGCTTTTTTTAGATAGTTCCATACAAATTGCAACGGCAGTTAGAAAGGTTCTACGATCAACAGAATTCCATAATCCAAATGAAGTAAAGGTAGTAAAAGATAAAAATAATAGAGCTTTATATTTTAGTCGATCAAACATTCCTTTTGTACGTGAGCCGGAGCAGAGCAAGCTTTTCGAGTACTGGATTCATATTGGGATTTATGCATACCGTTATGATGTCTTACAAAAGTTAGTGAAACTAGAGCCATCTTTTCTAGAAGAAGCCGAGAAACTTGAGCAGTTACGTTGGTTAGAGCATGGTTTTGACATTTTCACCATTGAAACTACTTATGAGTCCCTTGCCGTCGATGTTCCTGCGGACATTGCTAAAATTGAAGAGATGATTAATTCCAGATCCCATGAATTTGGGAAATTATAGTAATTTTACAAAAAACATAAATGAAAATGAACATGAAAGCCTTTTTTCCAATTTTCGTTTTAATGATAGGACTTATGTCGTGCGTGCCTGCAAGGCAGTTTCAAGATGAAAAAGCACGTCGCGAAAAAGCAGAAAAAGAATACAACGATTTAAAAGCTCAATATGATCAATTGCAAGCACAGCATGTAGAACTTCAAGAAAAGATGAAAACAATGGAAAAGCAACTGGTTGCTTTACAACGAGATACTTCTATCACGGGAACCAGTTTACGAAAAATGACTGCTCAGTACGATAAAGTCAATCAGTTGTATGAAGAATTGAACAAAAAATATCAAGAATTACTTTCTATCAATGCGAGTGAAACACAAAAAATAAGCACAGAGTTGCAACTTACGCAAGAGCAACTTAACAAAAAAATGGAGGAACTCAGGCGATTGGAAAACGAGTTGAATGAAAAACAAGCTAATTTGGCAAAACTCCAGCAAGACTTGCAAGCTAAAGAAAAACGCATCAACGAACTGGAAGAAATGTTGGCTCGAAAAGATAAAGAAGTAAAGGATTTAAAAGAAAAGGTAAAAGCTGCTTTGAAGGGTTTTGAAAACAATGGTTTGACCATTGTTGAACGCAATGGGAAAATTTATGTATCGATGGAGGAATCATTGCTTTTTGCATCGGGTTCGTGGAATGTTAACGCAAAAGGTCGTGAAGCCCTAGCCAAACTTGCTAAGGTTTTAGAAGAAAATCCTGATATCAACATCATGGTGGAAGGCCATACAGATAATGTGCCTTATAAGGGAACAGGTCAAGTAAAAGATAATTGGGATCTTAGTGTTATGCGAGCAACCAGCGTGGTTAAAATTCTTTTGGAAAACGGAAAAATAGATCCTAAGCGTATTACAGCTGCAGGTCGAGGTGAATATTTGCCCATAGATCCCTCTAATACGAGTGAAGCTCGTCAGAAAAATCGTAGAACAGAAATCATTTTAACTCCAAAACTGGACGAACTTTTAAAGATCTTGGAAACGGATTAATTTCATGCATAAAAAACCCTTAGCAGAATTATTACGTCCGAGGTCGATCGACGAAATAGTGGGGCAGGATCATTTGGTAGGGAAAGATGGTGTGTTGCGTAAGTTTTTCGATAAAGGTTTTCTTCCATCCATCATTTTTTGGGGTCCTCCCGGAAGTGGGAAAACAACTTTAGCTTATATTTTAGCTCAATATTCAAAAAAAGATTTTTTTTCTTTGAATGCCGTAGAAGCTGGAGTTAAAGAAGTGAAGGAAGTTATCAAATTTGCTGAAAACGGACGAGATGTATTGCTTTTCATAGATGAAATACATCGATTTAATAAAGCTCAACAAGACTATTTGCTTAAAGCTGTTGAGCGTGGCATCATAACATTGGTGGGGGCAACAACTGAAAACCCTTCATTTTCTGTAATTTCTCCACTCCTATCGAGGTGTCAGATTTATGTGTTGCATGAACTAGATGTTCCTGAAATGGAAAACCTTTTTCAAAGAGCTGTAGATTATTATCAGCAGCAAGGAATTAAGTTGGTGGCAAGAGAAAAAGAAGGCTTGTATTATTATGCAGCTGGGGATGCAAGAAAACTTTACAACATCATAGAACTTCTTGTAGAGTCGCACCAAAGCAATGAAATTTTGATTACTAACGGAGAGGTGGAAAGGATTTTGCATAAAAAGTTTGCTCGTTACGATAAGTCTGAAGACCAACATTACGATACCATTTCTGCTTTCATAAAGTCTGTGAGGGGAAGTGATCCAAACGCAGCTTTGTATTGGTTGGCTCGGATGCTTGTAGCAGGAGAAGATCCTTTATTCATTGCACGACGTTTATTGATTTTGGCTGCTGAAGATGTTGGATTAGCAAACCCCAATGCCTTATTATTAGCCAATGCAACATTTGATGCTGTACAGAAATTAGGCATGCCCGAAGCTCGCATACCGCTTGCTGAATGTACGATTTATTTAGCAGCTTCACCCAAAAGTAATTCAGCTTACTTAGCTATAAATAAAGCCATGAAACTTGCGGAAGACACCTCTGAGTTGTCCGTACCCTTGCACTTACGCAATGCTCCGACAACTTTAATGAAAAACCTCGGTTATGGTAAGGAATATCTTTATCCTCATGATTTTGAGAATCATTTTAAAGAGCAAGAATATTTTCCTGATAAACTATCCGGCACAACGCTTTACCAACCCGCTGACAATCTTCGCGAAAAAGAATTGAAAAATTACCTTCTTTCTTGCTGGAAGCATAAATATTTTTTTGAGTAAAAGAATATTTTGGGAAAAATGAATTTTCTAGATTAATTTGATGTATTTACATTTTGATTTCATAAAACTCAGCAACTAAAACAATTTGCTTTAAAATGTTTGAAAAATTTTTAGTTATTTCATAATCCGAAGAAGTATTTGAGATTACGTCAGGAAAAATATACCATGATTGCCTTTGATAGGCTAAAACATCTTTTGGTGAAAAGAGCTTATAAAACAAACTCGTATTTATAACTCAAATTTGCAAATTTGAAAACATTATTGCTAACTTGCACATTGAATTTTTAAATACAAACAAATTATATTTATTCTTTACTATGAAACTTAAGTTCAGCAATAAGTCCACGTGGTATTTTTATTTTTTTGTAGCTGGTATATTTTTGATTGTTGTAAGCTCCAACTTATTTTCTCATGGTATGTTTGTGGACGGGCTTTTATATTCTACTTTGGCAAAAAATATGGCAAACGGTATTGGTACTTTTTGGACTCCACATTATACCGCTACTTTATCGCCGAATTTTCATAGACACCCACCTCTTGCATTTGGATTACAAAGTATTTTCTTCAGAATTTTCGGGGAAAACCGCTTGGTAGAGAAACTTTACTCGTTGCTTGTGATTTTAATAGCAGCCATTATAATTTCAAAAATATGGAAAACATTATATTATAAATACGCATGATTTCCTTTATTGTTGTGGCTTTCTACCCCAGTTGTAAATTGGGCTTGTGTTAACAATATGATCGAGATACATTAACGATCTTTATTTTGCTTTCCGTTTTATTTTATTTAAAAAGTGAGCAAAACAAAAAACACCTTTTTATCTTCTTGTCAGGAATTATGCTATCATTTGGTTTTTTAACTAAAGGTTTTGTTGCTTTTTTTCCATGGACTTTTCCGCTTATTAGGTGGTTTATGTTACGTCAGAAGACATTTCGTATTGTTTTTATTGAAACCGTAGAACTAGTGATGTATACAGTTAGCCCTTTAATTCTGTTAATTTTACTCATTCCAGAAGCAAGAGTAAGCCTTAAAACATATGTGGATGTTCAAGTTATTTATAGCCTTAAAAATGTGGTTACAGTGGATAGTCGTTTTTATATATTAATAAAGTTAATCCAAGAACTAATTCCAGCATTTATTTTATGTTTTTCTCTTATAGTTTGGGCTAAATTCAGAAAATTCCCATTCATCGTATTAAAGAGAAATTATAAACAAGCATTGGTATTTATTATGCTAGGATTATCGGGGGTTTTACCTATTATGATAAGCTTAAAACAAAGTGGTTTTTATATACTTCCCACTTATCCCATTTTTGCTATTGCTTTTAGTTCTTTATTATATCCATTATTGGAAACTTTATTCAGCAATATTCATTATAATTCTAAAAGATTCTTGTTTTTTAAAATCATAGCAATTGTGTTATTTATTTTAGGTATAACATTTTCTTTTTTTTTTTTTCTAACAAATACAATCGTGATAAAAATAAACTTAAAGATATTTACATTATTATTTCGGAGCTACCATCAGGTAGTATAATTAATATACCACCCGAGATGTTTTCAGATTGGAGTTTACACGGGTATTTTGCACGCTATAAGAACATAAGTTTAGACCCTGATTTGAAGAATAAAAGAGAATATTTATTGATAAAAAGGGAAATTTATTCTGACACCTTAGAACGAAACTATGAAGTTGTACCTTTAAATACCTCCGTTTATAAATTACTTAAAAGAAAATAATGAGACAATTTTCTTATAGGAAGTTATTGGTGAAACTACGAGAAAGACCATTTTACCTACACCATTCTTTCTGAACATGCAGAACAAGCTAATAAACTACTTAAGAATTTTTTAGAAACGTTGGGATTTTTAAAATAGAAGCATCTTTTTGATTAGTTTTTCAAACATTAAAGCGGATATGTAAAATGTCACCATCTTGAACGATGTAATTTTTTCCCTCTAGTCGGATTTTACCTGCTTCCTTGACCTTTTGCTCACTTCCATAGGTGAAGAGATCATGAACATTGTACACTTCGGCACGAATAAATCCTTTTTCGAGGTCGCTATGGATGGTTCCAGCAGCACGTTGGGCGTTAGTTCCCTGTGGGATAGGCCACGCTCTGTTTTCTTTGCCACCGACAGTATAAAATGTGACCAGATGAAGCATGTCGTATGCTGCTTTTGCTATTTTTCTGACAGAGGGTTCGCTGATGTTATAACTTTGTAGAAACTCTTTTTGTTCTTCTTCGGGCAATTGTTTGATTTCTTCTTCAATCTTACCTGCAATGACAAGGTAAGGTAAATGTTTTTGTTCTAAATAAGAAATAGCTTTTTGAGTGATTTCGTTCGGCTGAGCAAAATAATTTTCATCGGTATTGAGCAAAAAAATGACAGGTTTTGCAGAAAGAAATGCCATGTCTTTGACCAGTTTTTCTTCTTCATCGTTGAAAGGAAGGAGGGTTCGTAAACTTTGCATGTTATCTAATCTTTCTTTAAATTTGAGCAGTGTTTCATAAGTAAATTTAAGTTTCGTATCACCTGCCTTGTAGCTTTTTTCAACTTTGTTAAGCTTTTTTTCGATTTGGTCTAGGTCACGAACTTGCAATTCGAACTCAAGCCATTCAATATCTTGGATGGGGTCGATGGTTGCATGAGAATGCGAAACCGAAGAATCGTCGAAGCAACGAACAACATGAATTAAAACATCAGTTTGACGCATGTCGGCAAAAAAAGTTTGCGCTACTTTGGTGTTTATGTTATTTTTTGAAATTCCAGGTAAGTCGTAAAGTTCAAGGGTCGCATAAGTGATTTTTTGAGCAGATACAAGTTCATGAATTTTTTCTAAGCGTGGATCAAAAATTTTTGTGGTACCTATGTTGGTTTTTGTTGTAGTGTACAACGCAGGAGATGTTTCTACAGGTGTATCTACCAGGCTATTAAAAACGGTGGATTTTCCTGCGTTAGTAATTCCAATTAAAGCAACTTGTATGGCCATATGTATATTAATTTAAAAACATCCATGAAACACCCCAGCGGATACCTCTGTCGGGGAGAGGATAACCAGGAATTTCCCAATAGTTAACTGGCAGAAATCCAGCAGTAAAGTTATAAGTCTCAACAAAAAGAATGGCTCGTTTGATTTGTACTCGTACAAAAAAGGTGGGATAAATAAACCCATCTGTCTTTATGTCCCATTGTGGATAAAAAATAGCTAGTGGAGGATAATAAGCATCGGCTTTGTATGAAGAATAGTAAAAATAGCGAAGACCTACGTCTACACGTAATTTTTTATGGAAAAATTTATTGCGATAATAGCTTTCGCCAATGATAGAAATGTCAGGTAAGTGAATCCATGGAGAGTAACTGTGCTGAAAATCGATTCGCAATGTTTGTCCCCAATGCGGTCGCTCAAAATCAAGGGTGCTTTTTACCCCCATGCTTTTTGCTTTTTCTAGGCTAATAAAATGAGTATATCCCCAGAGAGGGAAATGATTTAATTCAATATAGTAGCCAGATATAGAAAACCACGGAGATGCATATCCAAGCTCATGAATCAGATAAGAATAAGAGGGCAAGTTTTCATTGTATTGAATATGATTTCCTCGATAATGTTTATACAACAAAGAAGGTGAATTTTTTACGAAATATTGGGTTAAGAAAATAGTATTTTTCTGCGAAAAATGAATGGAAAAAATATGTTGAAAATAAAATAAGTTTTTCGAAGAACCTGCCATTCCCTTTTTTGTTTCTCCTTTCCAATCTAGAAGAGAAGAACGATAGTTCCAAATTAAATGTGCTGAGGATGAAGATGAATCAATCGAAAACATGGATCTTGCGTATTCCCAAGAATGATCAAATCCTGCATTTAAGATGAGTGAACGCATGCGAATTTCTAAATTGTTTTTGAGGCTAATTTGAATAAGGGAAATAGAATCGTAGGTGTGGCTGCTGTCAAGATAGATAAAGGGATAATAACCAGATGTGGGGTAGGCATCTATGTAAACCCTGGATTTCTTTTCATATTCTAAAATTAGGGGGAAAATATGTAATTCAAAGGTCTTATTGGAAATGAGCCTAACTCTTGGGTTAAAAGAAAATGTTGTTTTTCGGAAATGTTGTTCGGCTTTACTAAGTTGGACTGGTGTCAGAGCTCGGTCGTACAAAGTGGTATCAAGGAATTTACTAGTAGAAGTTATGCCACCGTTTTCTTGAAAACGAAAATATTGATGTGAAAAAAGAACTTTCAGATGAACTTTGTTGTTTTTAGAGCTAGCTTCCACATTTGCGAAAAAATTAGATAAAGCAATTTTTTGGTTTTTGTAACTTCCAGGTGACCCTAGAAGATTGTAATTAAGAAGGATGTTGACTTGTTTACCCCAAGGAAAATGAAAAAGAAAATCAAAATGTTGTTCTCGTTTGGTACCCTGAGCATAAGATGCCACGGAAAAAGGTCCTTTACAACTCAGCGTTCTGATTGCATAAATTAAACTATCGGAATTTTTACTCCACGTATAAGCAGAAAATTCATTGAGTAGGGAAAAATAAGAAAGGGAAGTTTCTTTAATTCGTTCTGATAATGATAACAACTGATAAACACTTCCGTAATAGTTTGTTCTGTGATGTGGGGTCCATTGCAATGTGTAGCTAAACCAATAAGGCAGAAACTTTGGATTCATGTAAATAGAATCAACTTTCAATGCAGAATCTTGAAGTTTTTTTCCCAATGAATCCAGCTTTAAGGTATCTTGCCCTGTTGCTAAAAGCAAGCTAAAAAGAAACAAAAAGCTACTTATGGTGATTTTAAAATAACCCATAGATGAGAACTGCGTATAAATAAAAATGGACTATTCGCAAAATTGCCCAGAAAGCTAGTAATCGAAATGGGTAGCGTATAAGTCCCATGCTGATGATGATAAGGGTGTAAGGTAAAGGAGTTAAAGCTGCAACAGCAATTAAGTAGCCACCCCATTTTTTTGAGTTTTTAATGTGTTTGTCAAATTTTAAAAGAAAGTATGTATTCACCGAGGGTATTTTTCGAATAAGTCTACCAATACCATAAGCAGTAAGGGATGACAGGTAAGATAAAAGAGCTAAAACCGTAAGACATAACCAAGGATGGGGAAGTTGACCAGTCCAAAAAATAAAAAGTTGAACGGGAAGTAATGGTAAAGCCGCCTCTATGATAAAAAAAATCAAAAAAACAACATAATAATGCACATGATCAACTATGTATTGAAAAAGTTGTTCAATATCAAAAATTCTATCGCCACCAATATAAGCTAGAGCAAAGATTACTAGAATAATAACCATTAATTTTAACAGCGGTTTCCCAACTTCCTTTAAAAAACCTGTACGTTTAAGGTGTTCAATGGTTAATTCCCAAGTTTTTTTAAATGTTCTTTTTTTCTTATTTCCGTTGATTCCTTTCATTTTATTTGTGGTACTTTTTGAGGAAGTTATCCACTTCGGGGACTCCTCCTTGCAAAATAATGTATCCGTTGTAAGGTTCTCGTTCTGTGATTTCATCGTTTACGGGTGTTAACATCATTTCTTTAACTTTTTGTGGGTTGTCGGTTTGACCTAAAACCCAGCCTAATTTAATGTAAGCTGTTTCAGGTAACATGTTACCAAGAGGTACGATTCCCTTAGCCATAAGGTCTCTTCCAGTGTCGTAGACAAACATGTGAGCGTAACCCCATAGCGTTTGAACTGTCATAAACATGTGGACACCTTTTTTGTGTGCCCGTTCAATAGCTGGATAGAGGGGCTTATTGACGTGCCCAAGTCCTGTTCCAGCAAAAATAATTCCGCGGTAACCATTGTCGACCAAACTGTCAATGATGTCAGGTTGCATGTTAGGGTAGTAATAAACGATGGTTACTTTTTCTTCAAAGTATGGGTAAATGTTAACATTTTTATCTTTTCTGCGGCGATTGTATTTTTCTTTGATGGGAAAAACTCCTTGCCGAGTAACTTTTGCAAGTGGAGTATCTCCAATGGTTCGGAAGGTGGATCGATAAGAAGAATGCATTTTGCGTACGCGAGTTCCTCTATGTAAAAATCCGTATTCATCGGAGGTAGGACCGAACATGCAAACCATAACTTCAGCAATATCGCCATGCCCTGCAGCTGTCATGGCATGAATAAGGTTTAAAGCAGCGTCGGAGCTTGGGCGATCTGAGCTACGTTGCGAACCCACCAGTACTATGGGCACAGGAGGGTTTTGCACCATAAAAGTAAGAGCCGCAGCAGTATGAGAAAGAGTGTCTGTTCCATGACCAATCACTATGCCATCTATACCTTTTTTTATTTCTTCTCCAATAGCAATGGCTAGTTTTTTATATTGCTCGGGTCCCATGTTTTCGCTGAAAACCGCAAAAAGTTTTTCGGTGGATAAATTGCAAATATCTGCCAATTCTGGCACAGCTCCATATAATTCACCTGGGGTAAAAGCAGGTATTACAGCGCCAGTTCTGTAGTCTAATCTGGAGGCAATGGTTCCCCCGGTGCCAAACAATTTAATTTTGGGCAGGCCTGGTTTTATGGGAAATTCTTTTTCAGGGATCTTGTAGTTGGCTTTCTGATAACCAATTTCTTCCATCTGAAGAATGGTACTAATATCTAGACCAATGTTGTACCCTGTTTGAATTTTTAAAACGATGTGTTGGTCATCATCATTTTCAGCGCGAGGCAATACCGTTCCTTCAAATTCACCGCGAGTGGTAACAATTCTAGCTTTTCCCCAGACACGTACCTGAAATTTTTTTAATAATTCCAGGGCTCCTCCTTTATATCCTTGAAATAAATCGTCACTCATGCTGTTGTAATTTCATTTCGAATAAATTGAGCTAAAGATGCCAACTTAATGTTCCCCAATGCTTGAGTGCGTAGTTGGCCCATGGTCCAATTAATTTTGTCATCTACAGTAATACCTTTTTTAGCAACGAATTTTTGAGAAAGAAATCGAGCTTTTTCGAAAAGTTCATCTGCGAGGATTTTTTTAAAATGGATGGTTTCCAAAATAGAATAGAAGTCCATTTGAGGGTGTTCATAAAGAATAGGTAGCATTTTATAAGCTAGTTCATGAGCTAAATGTTCTTTATCCAAAAATAAAAACAATTCTTTTATTTTGTCGTAGTTAAATCCTGCACCGCGTTTGTAGTGTCCTTCTACGTATTTTAAAAATTGCCCGAAGAAATGTCCTAACCATACTTTGGGGAAAGAAGTTTGCTGAATAATATCCTGCAAAATGGGATATAGATTCTTTCTTAAAATGTAAGTAAATACATGTTCCTGAATACCCCATTCCTTCATGCGATGGATTCTTTCAAATACATCTTCTGGAAGGTCTTTTTTTAGCGATTCAATATAAGCAGTGCTAAGAGGAATGGGAGCACTGTCGGTATCAGGATACATTCGATCAGGACCAGGTAAGACACGTTCAAACATGGTGGTACCATCGGCAAAGCTTTTACGTGTTTCGGGAGGAACACCAACAAAAGCCAACTTACAGCGTTCTTCTATGGTTTCTAGCGCAGTTGGAATATCGTTTTTTGGTCCAAAAACCAGTAAAAATGTATCGAGTTCTTCAAAAGAAAGTTGTTCTTCAAGGTAGCGTATTTGTTCATCGGAAAAAACATGGTTCAACTGTTCAGCATGAAGTATATTGGGTTTTTCGATACAAGCAATAACCTTTACTCTATCACTTATTTCATCTGCAAAAGTTTTACCCGGTTGGGTGAAATGGCTCAATATGCCATGAAAACCTGGAAGTTTTACAAGATGCACTTCACCATTTTCAGGTAAAAAGGAAAGTAAGGTAGAAAAATATTGTTTAATTGCATCAGGTGATAGCATTTTTGTTTTGATATTCCAGGAGTCTGGGTTAGAAATTCGCTGTGAAAGTTTATCACGAATTTTTAGCAAAGCCCATTGCCGAAATACCTCGTTATGGGTAAGTTCTGGTATCCATTTGGTATGGCTAACTCCTTTAATTTCAACGCGTGATCCACCACGGCAGCTTACATTTACATCCTGACGGGAAGCGCCAATTCCAGATCTTACAAGTCCAGAACTGCGATTAAGGAAACGTATGTAGTCGCATGCTTCTTTTACTTCATCAGGATTTTTCATGTCGGGGTAAGTGACTGTTTCAATGAGAGGCATGCCAAGACGGTCTGTTTTGTACACACGAACATGTCCCACATCAGAAATTTCTCGGCAACTATCTTCTTCAACGCTCAATTGGATCAGGCGAACTTTATGGTTTCGAAGCGGAAATTCTCCCCCAACTCCTACAATGGCTGTTCTCTGAAAGCCTGTTGGTATGCTGCCATCCAGATATTGTTTTCTTGTAATGTGAACTTCCCCAACGATGCTCATTTTGCACATAAGTGCCAATTTGATGGAAATTTCCAATGCTTGCCTGTTGATAGGGAAAGGAGGTGTATCATCTATTTCGTATGTGCAAGTAGTGATGTTTTTTATGCGATAAACAATTTCTTTTTTGGTTTTAAACTCCATGAGAGCCGTTCCGTCATATTCTCCCAGTTCGCTTAATGTTGGACGCATGTGACGAATGATTTCTGCGTCAAAATCATCGTCCTTGTGATAAACTCCAGCAGGACAATTACAAAAAAGTTTTTTCTCTGTAAGAAGCTGTTGATGAACCTCAAGTCCGCTCATGAAACCAAGCTTATCATATATTTCTTGAGTGGCATGTTTACGTGGTACATAGCCAACTTCCTGCTTTGTAGCAGCATAATTAGCTAAAGCATCAATTTTTTTAAACATAAAAGAGCTAAAATTTTTTCAAAAGTAATACAAAAAACCTTGATTCTTATTTTTTTGCAAAAGTATTTCTTGGATGTGAAAAAACATGCATTTTTGTACCATGAAAAGACATGTTTTGTTGATCATCATTTTTCTTTTTGTAGCTTGTACTCAAAAAGAAAAGAAGAGGGCGTTTCCTATTCAAACAGAAATTAAACCTTTACCTCCTGATAGTATGGAAATGTTGATGAGAGATGTATACCTAACGGAGTCTTATGTTCGTTGGTCAGTTCCTAAAGGAAATGATGCAAAAGAATTGACCAATCATTTTTACACGTTGCTTTTTCAAAAATACCATATTGATTCTACACGCTTTATTTCATCCTTAAAATATTATGCATCCAATGAAGATACATGGTCGGATATGATTTCCCGTGTTTTAAATGAACGTCTTTATAGTTTTAATTAGGTTTAGTAAATAACAAGGGGCTTTGTCGTAGTGAAAGTTGATCCTTTAATTTGTATAAAGTACATCCCGGGTTCGTCAAGGGTTACAGAAATTTTGTTTTCTGAAGGATGAATGTAAAAGAGGTTTTGTTGTGTGATATTCTTTATTTCAATGTTTATGTTTTCTGAAAAAAGTTCATCAGGTATTTCTATGGAAAAAGTATGAGGTGCAGGATTTGGAAAAATATTGATTTTTTCTTGAGCGTATTCGGATAAATTAACCATGCTAGCTGAGTAATAAAGTTTAAATCCATCTGAACGCAAGATGTCATCAGAAGAAAAGTGAATGTAAGCTGCTGAACCCCAAACGAGGATTGGTTGTTGAGGTAAATCGTAACCTGATATAGTTGCCACGAGAGGAGCGTTTTCATTTGTGCCTTGTCGAATTTCAATGATATCAGCATCTTTTTCTGTAGCTAGGTGTATGAAATATATGTAAATTAATCCTGCTCCCGGTGGTTCAATGAGCCAGGAACAATGGGTATTGTTGCCATAGCGTTCCGGACCACTACCGTCTTCAATCGTATCCGTTATGTTTGTATATACCTGAACATTGGGGCAGTATATTGAATCAGTTTCTTTGGGTTCAACTCCAGTGATCATCGTTTGGTTAGATGAGAAATTAACTCCACCAGGATTTAGATTAGAAATGTAGTAGAAACCATCATAAGCTCCTCCCCATCCCCAGTTGAAATGGAAGCGATTGGAAGCATCTTTTCCATCGAGCACAAAAGCATGACAACCATCATTCCCGCAACCTGCATAGATCAAAGGGCGTTTTGCGAGAAGTTCAGTTTCTATGATATCGATCCAATTTTGATCGCTGATATTATTTTTTTCGAGATAAGTAGCATACTCTTCGTACTTAAAATAAGTTTTCAAAGCCTCCGTTGCTAAGTTTAAGTTGGAACCAGATCCTGTTGGTGTATAATCCATGTCCACAGAAACTCCACAGTGAAAAAGTAACGTTGCAGTAGGAATGTTGCTTGAGGTGAGTTGAGCAGGCATGCTATCCCACAAATAAGTTTGTTCAAAATTGGCAGAAATGTTGGAATATAAATTGCAGCCATACATGTGACTCCCTTCTCCTTTCTTGGGGCATGCGTGAAATTTCATGACCTGGCCCATCGCAGTTGCAACGCAACCCGCGTAGCAGTGACCACAAGGTCCATCTGGATGTTCTGGACATAGTTCGTTGTAATAACAGTCTTGGTTCCATTTGGTTGAAAGTAAAGGAGAAATCGAATATTTGGAATAGGTTGGAAGAATACCATTTTTTAAAAATAAAGTCCATTCATTTTTTGTGAATTTGGTTGGTAAAACTTTTTGTTCTTTTGACCATTTGATTTGATCCTCGATCCATTTGAAGTACCATTTTACCCCAGGATGTAATTCAGAAAGTGATGATTCAAAACTGTAGGCAATCACAGGAATAAACGAAGTTTCCTTTGTGGTGACGATAAAACCTTTACTCGCTTTGTTTTCGATGAAAAGTAAATCTGGAAATTCGCTTGAAAATGATGGTTGTATTTGTAAGTCAACAGAAAAAGTATCTTTCAGTTGCTTAGTAAAAAATTTCGAAGCCGCTTCGAGAATATTTTTCTCTTGAATATCCTGTCCTATTAAATAGAACGAAACCAAAAAGAATATGTTGAAAAACTTTTTCATTTTTTTGCAAATTTGTAAAAAAAATGAATGTACCCTATGTATTGGTAATTTTTTTTGCTTTATCTTGTTTTAGTCAGCAAATTGAAATGGAAATTACGAATATTCAAAGTACGAAAGGGTCTATTCGGATTGCAATATTTAGAAATGATGAGGATTTTAAAAACGAAACACCTGTTAAAGTATTTGTTTTCAAAAAAGTAGGCATAAAAAATGGGAAAATGACTGTTCAATTTGAATGGAAGGAAGGACGTTATGGTTTTGCTTTGCTTGATGATGAAAATGATGATGGAAAAATGAATTATAACTTTTTAGGAGCACCCAAAGAAGGTTATGGCTTTTCTAATTATGAACACACAGGGTTTGGAAAACCGGCCTTTTCTAACTTTGCAGTTGATATTAAACATGGGCTGAATAAGCTTAAAGTAAACATGCAGTACATTTTTTAAAAAATTTTTAATTTTGCAATACAGCTTGCGGGATGTAGCGCAGCTGGAAGCGCGCTTCGTTCGGGACGAAGAGGTCGCTGGTTCGAGTCCAGTCATCCCGACCATGCCACTTTAGCTCAGCGGTAGAGCAGCTCACTCGTAATGAGCAGGTCGTGGGTTCGAATCCCATGAGTGGCTCAACATGAACAAAGTTCATCGTATCGATTTTGTAGATCTTGGAACGAGAGAGTATTTTTCTACATGGCAATTTCAGGAAAATAAACTCAATGAACTTCTAACATTACGCAATAATCCAGATTATGAGACTTTTGGAGGATGGTTTTATGTCGTGGAGCATCTTCCTGTCTTTACCTTAGGCAAAAGTGGTGATGAAAACAATTTGCTGCTTTCCTCTCCAGCATTGCAAAAAGAAGGTATCCAATTCGTGCATACCAATCGTGGTGGAGATATTACTTATCACGGGCCAGGACAAATTGTTGGTTATCCTATCTTGGATTTAAACAAGTTGGGCCTTGGAGTAAAGCGTTATGTTTATTCCATTGAAGAAACCATTATTCGTGTACTTGATAAGTTTGGTTTAAAAGGCGAGCGTTTAGAAGGGGCTACTGGTGTCTGGTTAGATGCGAAAGATCCCAAACGTGCAAGAAAAATTTGCGCCATCGGGATTCGAGTATCGCATGGCATTTCTATGCATGGATTTGCTTTTAACATCAATACGGATCTAAAGTATTTTTCCTATATTCATCCCTGTGGTTTTCGCGATAAGGGAGTAACTTCACTCCAACAAGAATTAAAAAGCCCCCAGGATATGGAGGCTATCAAAAAAATGATTTACGAAGAATTTATTCGGCTTATTTCTTATAGAACGGAGGTTTAACAACCTTAGCAGGAATTAGTTTTCCCCTTATATTAATATATATCGTGGTTCCCTCTGCAGAAAAAGGAGTTTTAACATATCCCATTCCAATGGGCTTTTGCAGACTGGGACTCATAGTGCCCGAAGTTACATGTCCTATAGGATTACCGTTTGCATCGGTTATTTCGTAACCATGGCGGGCAATTGCTTTTTCTAGCACTTCAAACCCTACTAGTTTTCTTTGAACGCCTTCTTTCTTTTGTTTTAAAAGATATTCTTTGTCGATGAAGTTTTTATGGTCGACAAATTTGGTTATCCAGCCAAGCCCTGCTTCAATGGGTGAAGTAGTATCGTCAATATCGTTTCCGTAGAGGCAAAATCCCATTTCCAAGCGAAGTGTGTCACGAGCACCAAGGCCAATGGGGGCAATGCCTTCCTCTTTGCCTGCTTCAAAAACAGCATTCCAGATTTTTTCAGCAACATGGTTTGGAAAATATATTTCACATCCTCCAGAACCTGTATACCCTGTGGTAGAAAGAAGAATATCAGGAACACCAGCAAGTTCTACGTACTTCCAAGTATAATAAGGCATGTCCATGATAGGGGTGGAAGTTAGTTTTTGCATGATTTTCATAGCTAAAGGCCCTTGAACAGCCAATTGACTTGTTTCATCGGAAGCATTCATTAAATTTTTCCCAGGTTCCATGCCAAATTTTTTGCCTTGCTCTACCAGCCAATTCCAGTCCTTTTCAATGTTTGCAGCGTTAACCACCAGCAGATATGTTTTTTCGTCAATGCGGTAAACCAGTAAGTCGTCAACAATTCCACCACGACCATTGGGGAAGCACGAGTATTGTACTTTCCCATCGTAAAGAGCAGAAACATCGTTTGAAGTAACATATTGCAAAAAATCAAGGGCACGATCTCCTTTGACCCAAATTTCTCCCATGTGTGATACATCAAAAACCCCAGCTTTTTCACGCACCGTTAGGTGTTCTTCATTAATTCCTTTGTATTGTATGGGCATGTAGAATCCTGCAAATTCTACCATTTTAGCACCCAAGGCTTCATGTACGTGGGCTAATGCTGTTTTTTTCATTTTTTTCGCAAAAGTACATTTTTTTAATACCCCAAAACTTTCTACCAATAAGATGCTTTTTCGTTTTAGTTCTCATGTAATACATTTTTGTTGTCCTTTTAAAAAAGATTCTTCTTCCACCGGATGAAAAATTTACGTCAGCAGGTTTATGAACCAGTGAAGAATTAAACATTTTGAACTAATATAAATTTTCTTAATTTTACGATGCGTGCAAAACTTAAAACGAAAAGAACATGTACTTTTGTAATCAATAAAGAAGGACCATGAACTTATACTTTAAAAATTTTGCACCAAGGTGGATGGTATTCTCCTTTGATCTTCTTTTGGTTTTTTTTTCAGCAGTTCTAGCCTACCTGACACGTTTTAATTTTAACATTCCAGCCTCGGAATATCCAGATATTTACTATAGTTTAACTACTATTTTGTCAATAAGAGCTTTGTCTTTTTTGTTGTTGGGTATTCACAAGTTTGTAGTGAGATATACCAGTACAAACGATGCATTGAATATTGGGGCGGCAATTGTTGCGGGATCTTTTGTTTTTGTTTTATTAAATCTGAGTTGGTATTATTTTTTTCATTACAACTTGATTCCTTATTCAGTTATTATAATAGAGTTTAACATTTCGCTTGCTTTTTTGTTGGGCTATCGAATTTTATTGAAACTAGCATATCTTGAAAATCGCTTGCCATCTCGTGAAAAGCAGTGGGTAATCATATTTGGTGCAGGCGAGGCTGGTGTAATAACCAAAAGAGCTATAGAGCGTGATGCAGGAACAAAGTTTAGGGTACTTGCTTTTCTGGATGAAGATAGAAAAAAAATTGGCGGAAAAATCGAAGGAATAACAATATATCCTTTAAGTGAATTAGAAAATCTACTTTCTACCTATGATGTGAAATTTGTCATAATTGCCATACAAAACTTAAAACCAAGCAAGAAAAAGTTTGTAACAGAAAAGGCATTAGCTTTTGGGACTAAAATTTTAGTTGTTCCTCCTGTTTCCAAATGGATCAATGGCGAATTATCTTTTAAGCAGATAAGAAAAATTCCTATCGAAGAATTGCTTGAACGTGATGAAATAAAGATATCAAATGAGAAAGTAGTATCTGAATTTCGTAAAAGAACAGTTCTTATTACTGGTGCTGCAGGTTCAATCGGTAGTGAACTTGTACGGCAACTACTAAATTTCTTTCCCGAAAGGGTCGTATGCGTTGATATGGCTGAAACACCTATGTTTTACTTACAACACGAAATCAGACAACGATTTACAACATCTGATGTAAAATTTCTTATTGGAAATATTTTGGATGAAAATAAAATGGAGTTTATTTATAAAACATATAAACCCGAAGTAGTCTTTCATGCTGCAGCTTACAAGCATGTGCCATTGATGGAGGAGAACATCTATGAAGCCTTTCGAACAAATGTGATAGGAACGAAGATTGTAGCTGATTTAGCTTTAAAATACGAAGTAGAAAAAATGGTGTTTATTTCTACGGATAAAGCAGTTAATCCAACCTCCATTATGGGTGCCTCAAAACGCTTAGCAGAACTATACATCCAAGCACTTAATGAAAATAAAAAGACCAAATATTTAGCCGTACGTTTTGGCAATGTGCTAGGGTCGAATGGATCTGTTATTCCTTTGTTTCGAAAGCAAATAGAAGAAGGAGGACCTGTGACAGTGACGGATCCAGATGCGACAAGGTATTTCATGACTATACCTGAAGCTTGTTTGCTTGTCCTTGAAGCCGTAACCATGGGGAAAGGGGGTGAAATTTTTTTGCTAGACATGGGAGAACCTGTGAAAATTATAGATTTAGCAAAACGAATGATTCAGTTAAGTGGATTAGAACTTGGCAAGGATATTCAAATACAAATCATAGGACTGCGACCTGGAGAAAAATTGCACGAGGAACTACTTGCTGATAAAGAAAAGAATATTCCCACTTATTGCGAAAGTATTATGATAGCTAAGAGCAATGTTCCCGATTTAAGTACAATGAATAATGTCATGGAATCTTTGATGGATCTATTGCAGCGGATGGATGAAAAACAGATCATGCTCAGATTAAGAGAGTGGATACCAGAATATCAGGGAAATTTTTTCTAAAAAAAGCATGAAGATTTTGTTTTTTTAAAAAATGATTAATTTTGCAATATCTGGAGAGGTGGGTGAGTGGCTGAAACCAACAGTTTGCTAAACTGTCGTACCCGTAAGGGTACCGGGGGTTCGAATCCCCCCCTCTCCGCTTGACATCAAATATTTTCTATGAAAAAACTTGTTTTTCTTACGATTTTTTTTAGTGTGTTTTTTTTATATCCTTGCACAAATTACATTGTAACCAAAGGAGCTTCTATTGATGGTTCCGTTATGCTGAGTTATTCAGCAGATAGTCATGTGTTATATGGCGAGCTTTATTACTGGGCACCAGGTGTATACCCCGAGGGAACTTTGATGGACATTTATGAATGGGATACAGGAAAATATTTAGGCAAAATCAAACAGGCCAGGCGTACTTACAACGTGGTGGGTAATATGAACGAATTTCAAGTAGCAATTGGAGAAACAACTTTTGGGGGCTTAAAAGAATTACAAGAACAACCTGGAGCAATCTTAGATTATGGTAGTCTTATATATGTAACTCTACAACGAGCTCGCTCTGCACGAGAAGCAATTAAGATTATGTCGGAATTGGTCGATGAGTATGGTTATGCAAGTGAAGGTGAATCCTTTTCTATCATTGACAAAAATGAAGCATGGATCCTGGAAATGATTGGTAAAGGTCCGGGAGAGAAGGGTGCTGTTTGGGTAGCTGTGCGTATTCCAGATGGATATGTATCCGGTCATGCTAATCAGGCTCGCATAAGGACTTTTCCTTTAGCTGATGGCAAAAAATCAATTACCAATAAACAATGGGATAAACTTTTTCAACCCAATATTGAATGTGTTTATGCCTATGATGTAATTTCATTTGCACGGAAAAAAGGTTTTTTTAATGGAAAAGATGCTGAGTTTAGTTTTTCAGACACCTACAATCCCGTTAAATTTGGAGGAGCAAGATTTTGTGAAATCCGCGTTTGGAGTTTTTTCCGGAAGGTTGATCCTGCCATGGACAAATATATCGACTATGTGAAAGGGGAAAATTTGAAAAACAGGATGCCCCTGTATATTAAACCAAATAGAAAATTGTCTGCTCGTGATTTAATGAACTTTATGCGCGATCATCTTGAAGGGACACCTTTCGATATGACGGTAGATGTGGGTGCTGGTCCTTTTAAGTGTCCTTATAGATGGCGTCCGTTAACTTATAAAGTGGATGGTGTGGAATATTTAAATGAAAGAGCAACGGCTACTCAACAGACTGGATTTACTTTCGTAGCTCAAGCACGAAGCTGGTTACCGGATGAAATAGGAGGTTTATACTGGTTTTCTGTCGATGATGCTGCAAGTACTGTTTTTACTCCAATTTATGCTTGTAGTCGTCGTGTTCCTGAAACTTATGCTGAAGGAAATGGAGCCATGATGAAATGGAGTGACAATGCAGCTTTTTGGGTTTTTAATCAAGTATCTAACTGGGCATATACCAGATACAATTACATTCATCCAGAAATTGTCGCGCAACAAGATTCTTTAGAAAATCTTTACATGCAACGAGTCCAGGAAATGGATAAAAAAGCTAAAGCATTGTATGATGTTGATAAAGTACAGGTAGTAACTATGTTAACGGACTTTTCTGTCAATAATGCCAATGAACTAGTGTATCACTGGAAGAAATTTTATCAATATCTTTTCATGAAATATATGGATGGTAATATCAAGACTTTTGTTCCTGGCCAGAAAAATCCCAAAGTAGAACAGCCCGGTTATGGCGACGAATGGTATCGCCGAATTGTTAAAGAAACGGGCGATAAATTGAAAGTTTTAGGAGAAGAATAATATGTTTTTAAAAAGTTTTTATTTTGCACAGCAAATTGAAAAAATAGAGCATATGAAAAAATACATTACTTTACTTGTTTCTTTTTTGTTTGTGTTAGGGACACTTTCTGCTCAAAAGAAAGTAGAATCCCGTTACGTTCCTCGCGATAAGCAACAGCATGAGATGTCTGCTGCGGGTGCCATGGAATATTATAACTTAATCCGAGGTATTCCTGAACCCGAGCAAATTTGGCAAGCACATAAAATGGCTGATCTGCTACCGAAGGCAAAAAGTTTTACGTGGGAAAGTTTAGGTCCTAACAACAAAGCAGGTAGAACAAGGGCTATTTGGATTGATAAGAACAACCCTAATGTTATTTATGCTGGTGGAGTTGCAGGTGGCTTATGGCGTTCAACCGATGCTGGTGCAACGTGGAACATGATTTTCCCAACAGCTGAAAATTATGCTATTTCTTCTATAGTGCAAGATGCCAATGGTTACATTTATTTTGGAACAGGTGAAGCTTTTGGTGTAGTAACAGGGCAAGCAAACGGAAGCACAAGTTTCATTGGAAATGGTATCTATAAATCCACCTCTCCTGCCTGTGATTCTTTTGTGCACCTTTCCTCAACAACTCCTACTTCGACTTCTTCTCCATGGTTATATGTAAATGAACTTGCAGTTTCCCCAGTAAACAATAGGATTTATGCAGCAACTTGGAAAGGACTTTATATGAGTGATGACGGTGGGCAAACTTGGACAAATGTTGTTAATTATCCTGGTTCTACTCCCTATACAGCTGAAGCACAAGATGTTGAAATAGGTTCTAATGGTTGCGTTTATGCTTCTTTCATTAATAACAAGATTTTTTATTCATCTTCTGGCGATGCAGGGACATTTGAATTAAGAAATATTCCAGGTTTTTCTTCGTCGAGTCGTATTGAGCTTGCTGTAGCTCCAAGTGATCCCAATTATGTGTATGCTGTGGTTGCTAAAACAAACGGTTCTTTGCAAGGAGTATATAGAAGCACAGATGCTTGCCAAACATGGGAATTGATTGGTCCTGGTGGTAGTAGTGAATTTAATTTGTTTGGGTCAAATAATCAAGGGCGTTGGGATAACATTGTAGCTGTTTACCCAAACAACAAAAATAAAATACTCGTTGGAGGTATTGATCTTTGGGAATATGAATACGGGAAAAACTGGATCCTAAAAACATTGTGGTTTTTAAACGAAACTAGTCCTTATTATTTACACGCTGATCATCATGAGATTAAATTTTACATGCGAGTTCAGGGAACGGATACATCTATTGTTATTTATCATGGAAGTGATGGTGGTGTTAGTATTAGCACGGATGGAGGTAAGACTTGGTCTACTCGCAATAGGAATTATTCTACCATTCAGTTTTATTATTTAACTGCAAATTGTTTTGATCAATTATTGGGTGGAACTCAAGATAATGGCACTATTCTTATGCCAAAGTATAGTTCTAATCCAGCCCAAGCTTTTGATTACCTGGGTGGCGATGGTGGTTGGACTGCCATGTCGTATATAAATCCAAAGGTTATCATAGGTACGGTTTATTATGGTGATGCTTATCGTGATGATGAATTTGGAAACAATCCTAGAACAATTTACGATTCTAAATTGTCAAATATATCTCCTAAACCTGGTAACCCGGGCTATGCGTCTTTTGTTACACCACTTTTGCTAGATGAAAAATTATGGGATTACTACAGTCTCGACAGTGTTTATTTTAAAGCTGATACCAATTATCAGGCCGGAGATACTGTAATGGTAAGAAGTAAAAACAATTCGTTCTTATTCCCTTATGTACTACCCCATGGCTTGAATAAAGGTGATAGCATACTGGTGCAAGATATAGTAACAGCAAGGTTTTATATCGGGCTGAAAGACGCAGTTTGGATGACCAAAGAAATTCACAATTTTGGTCGTGCTCCAAAATGGATAAAAGTAGCTTCAATTACAGGGTATCCTCAATCTATGGCTATTAGTGCCGATGGAAATTATCTTTTTGTAGGTACAGCAGAAGGTCGCCTTTATAGAATATCCAATCTTTTGTTTGTCAAAGATTCTATAAACGGAGATGTAAGTTCGCCCTATTGTGTTGTTGAAACAAAACAAATAGCAACCTCGTCAGGTGGACGTGCCATCACTTCTGTTTATAGTGATCCTTCTGATCCCAATAAGCTCATTTATACACTTGGAAAATATGGTGAAACACAATATGTTTTTTATTCAACCAATGCCTTAGATTCTGTTCCAACCTTTTCAAATAAGACCGGGAATCTTCCCAAAATGCCTGTTTACGCTTCTTTAATAGAAATGCATAATAGCAATACTGTAATTTTAGGAACAGAACTTGGGGTATTCTATACCACTAATATTTCTGCTGCATCGCCAACATGGGTAGAAGCAAACGATGGACTAGGGCGAGTTCCTGTATACTCTCTCAAACAACAAACGTGGAACTATCCTGGTACAACCAATTATGGAGTTATCTATGCAGGAACGCATGGACGTGGTGCCTTTAAATGCAATCAGTTTGTTTCTTTAGATGAGCTAGCTCAGCAAACGACAGCTCCTACTTGTCTGATTTATCCTAATCCTGCAAAAGATAATGTTTTTGTTTCTTACAATGCTCCTACTGCCGGGGAATATGTTGTTGAATTGTTCAATTTACAAGGTAAGCTTTTAGATAGAAAACAGGTATCCACTGCTGCTGGAAAAACGATTGTTCCTTTGATTGTAAACAACTTACCTGCTGGTTCGTATTTGGTAGAAATAAAAGGCAAAAATCAATTTAGAGTTTCAGGAAAATTTTTGAAAAATTAAAATAAGAGTCATATGAGAACTTTGGTTTTGTTGATTTCATTATTGGTAAATATTTTTCTTTGGAGTCAGGAAAAAATATATGCTCCCACATTGGTTTCACCTAGCGATGGAGCAACAAACATTCATCCCTCCATCTTGTTAGATTGGAACCCCGTGGCAACTGCAGCAAAGTATCAAATTTGGATTGATACAACTGCATCTTTTTCAAATCCAGCAAGTTACTTTGTAACATATTCAGCATATATGGTAAATCTTTTACTTTTTAATACTACGTATTACTGGAAAGTTAGAGCAATTGGCGTTAATAATGATACTTCTTCTTGGTCAGCAGTTCGGTCTTTTACTACCATAGAAAAACCGACATTAAAATATCCCTCATCAGGTTCAAAACCAACACATGCAGTTCATGCTCTTAAGTGGGATGCTATCAATGGGGCAAGTGGTTATGTGTATGAGGTGGATACTACTGCTACTTTTTCTAGTCCATTGTTAGTTCAAGGCGTTTCAACAACAAATTCTGCAACTGTCGCTTTGTTGCGTTATGGACAGACGTATTATTGGCGAGTTAAAGCTTTTCATAGCCTAGACACCTCCAATTGGTCTAATACAAATAATTATGTTACCAAAGATTCTGTTCCAATTATATCACCTGCGAGCGGAAGTACGACAGTGACACCAGTTAATGCATGCAAGGTAAAGTCAATTTTGGGTACCAGGAAATATGAATTTTGGGTTGATAGCAACAGTAATTTTGCAACACCATTTGTTTTCTATTGGGATAGCACAAAAATAAGTATTAACACGGGTGATACCATCGCCAGTTATTACCTAGACACAATTCCTTTTGGTACTTTGTATATGAAGTTTAGGTGCATAAGTAAATATGATACAAGCAAGTGGTCTAATGTTATAAGTTTTAAAACATTAGATGCCATTCAACTTGTCTCTCCTTCTCAAAATGCAACAAATGTTCCATGCAATACTACATTTCAATGGAAACGAATGCCTGGTTGCGTGAAATATGTGCTAGAATACGATACGTTACCTGACTTTTCGACAAAAGTTTCTGTTCAGAGAACGGACTCTTTTTATACCTTGTCTGCTTCAAGTTATTTGAAAAAATTAACAACTTACTACTGGAGAGTATTTGGAATTACAAATACAGCAACAACACCCAATTTTAATTCTTGGGAATTCACTACGGGTTATGGTGTTGGTATAAATGATAATCCTCTTAGCCAAATACAGGTATACCCAAATCCTGCTACAGATGTTCTTTATATTAAGACCGCTGGTGAAAACATTACGGACATCTTTATTAAGGATATATTAGGAAATGTTGTTAAAACTATTTATCCAACTTTACAGCAGCCTATATTAAAATTGGACTTATCGGATCTACCTAAGGGTGTTTATGTGCTTGATGTAAGAATGGGGAACAAATTTTACCAACAGAAATTTATTAAAAATTAATCATATGTGATGAAGCCGCTTATTGCGGCTTTTTTTTTAATCTATGGAAACGATTGAATATCAATTGTATAAAAGAATTTTGCGAGGAGAAAACGAGCAGCTAGATTTTAAGCATTCTATTTCAGATGGCCCTAAGATTGCACGTACCATTTCTGCTTTTGCTAATACCAAGGGGGGCTCTATATTGGTGGGTGTAAAGGATAATAAAAAAATAATTGGCATTAAATCAGATGAAGATATCTATTATGCTCAAAAAATTGCCAATGATTACTGCTATCCTTCAGTGAGAGTTAATACTGTGTTGTATGAGCTAGAAGGGAAAGAAGTGTTGGAAATTATTGTGCCCTCTCTTATTGAAAAGCAATTAACTCTAGCTCCTAATGAGCACAATGAATTCATAGCCTATTTGCGTTTTGAAGATACGAATCACCCAGCGGGAGCCATATTTGAGCGAATTTGGGCTAAAAAACATTTTCCTGGATTTCAACGTATCGATCTTCAGCCTTTGCATTTTGAAATATTAAATTTTTTTGAACAATCTTCTCATCCCTTATCGATAGAGGACATCGTGCAGCAATTTACTTTTTCACGAGCAGCCATCATTCGAGCTTTGGAAATGCTCATTTTAACCGAACAGGTATCTTTTTATTTAACACGTGAAGGCATGAAGTATGTTGTTTCGAAAAAATAATATTCCATTTTTTAGTATTTTTGCATAGCCATTTGCGGATGTGGCGTAATTGGTAGCCGCGCCAGACTTAGGATCTGGTGCCGAAAGGCGTGTGGGTTCGAGTCCCTCCATCCGCACTATATTTTTTTAAATCTGAACTATATGAAATTTGATCTGCAAGTTGACCCACAATTTCCTCATGTATATCTTCTCAAAGTGAGTGTACATCCTGAAGATTATATTGAGGAAGTTGAAAAACAACTTAAAAAGTATCGCCAACAATATTTTTTACCCGGATTTCGGCCTGGGCATGTTCCCATGAGCATAGTTAGAAAAAAGTTCTATTCATCTACGGTGCTTACCAAAGCAACAGATCTTGTTGAAGAAAAAGTTTTTGATTACATCCGTGATCAACAAATAAAATATTTTTTTCAACCTATTTTAACCGAAGTTCCTTCATTGGATTCTATTAATCCTGAAGTTCAACCTGATGAATTAATTTTTGGTTTTAAAATTCCTCTTATCCCCGCTGAGGAAATTGATCTTAAAAAAATAGCTTTTCCAACATATTATCAGATTGAAATTGCACAAGAAGACATTGATAAAGAAGTCGAACGCTGGCAAAAAGAATATGGCAAACTGGTTACTTCGAAACCCGTAGAAGATAATTCTATTCTTTTTATTCAAATAAAAGTACCAGATCATACATCCATTGCAGCTAAGCAGGCGTATCTTATGCCAATTGTAAGCAAAGCTTCTGCCCCAAAATTGATGGAATTTTTAAAAGATAAGGAAAAGGGTGTAACGGTTTCAGTAGTAGTTAAAGATGTTTTTAATTCTAAAGAAGAAGCAGAACCCGTTCTCCGACTTAAAGAAGATCAAATGAATGAAATCTGGGATGAAATGGTTGATATTACTATTATGGAGACTTATGTACAAGAACCGGCTACGATTGATCAAGAACTTTTCAACAAAGTATTTCCAAATGAAAACATTACCGACGAAGATGGTTTTAGAAAACGTATAGCATCTTCCTTGGATTTTCATTACAAACGTGAATCAAATTATATCTTTGTACAATCTTTAATGGACGAAATTCTTAAAGTTTATCCCATTTTGTATTCTGAAGACATTTATCGAAGCCTTTATGAAAGCATAGCTAAAAAAGAATTGCGATCGGATATAACGGATGATATCAAGAAAGCTTTTGATAAAATTGTGATTGAAGACAAACTTATATCTCAACTAGAAATTTCTGTAGATGATGATCATTTGACGGATTACTTGAAAAGAATTTTCCTGTTGGATGAACAAGCCGAAGATTTCACTCAAAAATTGGATCAAATTCTCAATTCGATTAAACAAGATGAACGTGGCTATAAGAATTTAATTGAAGATGTCAAATATGAACTGTTGGTCAATGCTTTGCTTGAAAAATATGATGTACAAGTTGAGAATATAAGTACCCCAAAGTTTGTTGAAATTTTACAAAATAAAGATATACAATCATGAGAAAAGATGAATTTTATTCATTTGCAACCAAGCACAGGAAAATAAATAGCTTAGCTCTTGATGATTATATTCGGATAACAAGCAGTTATATTAGTCCTACCATCATCGAAGAACGTCAGCTCAATGTTGCAACCATGGACGTTTTTTCTAGACTGATGATGGATAGGATAATTTTTCTTGGTGTTGCTATTGATGATTATGTAGCTAATGTTGTGGAAGCACAATTGCTTTTTTTGGAGTCCATAGACCCTGAAAAAGACATTTTTTTATATCTGAATACGCCCGGTGGGTCGGTTTATGCGGGCTTGGGAATATACGATACGATGCAATATGTACAACCGCGTATTGCAACCATTTGCACAGGTATTGCTGCTTCGATGGGAGCAGTACTGCTTTGTGCAGGAACCAAAGGAATGAGATCTGCACTTCCACATAGTCGTATCATGATCCATCAACCGATGGGAGGGGCAGAGGGGCAGGCTACTGATATTGAAATTGTGGCTCGAGAAATCAAAAAATTGAAGGAAGAACTCTATCAAATTATTTCTCTGCATACGGGGCAGCCTTATGAAAAAGTGGAAAAAGATGGTGATCGCGACTATTGGATGAGAGCAGACGAAGCTCTTGAATATGGAATGATTGATGAAGTTTTGAGAAGGGATAAAAAATAAGATGGAAAAATCAAAATTAAATTATTGTTCTTTTTGTGGAAGAAAATCTACAGAAGTAAAAGCATTAATAACAGGCTTGGATTCTGCTATTTGCAATTATTGTATTGAGCAAGCTTACGACATTTTACAAAAAGATTTAAGAATACGAAAACCCAAAAAATTTAACCCACACATAAAAACTCCTAAAGAAATATATGATTTTTTAAATGAGTATGTAATTGGCCAAGATTATGCTAAAAAAATATTATCAGTAGCTGTATACAATCACTATAAGCGTATATTGAATCCCACAGATGATGTAGAAATTGAAAAAAGTAATATTATTCTTGTTGGGGAGACAGGAACAGGTAAAACGTTGCTAGCTCGAACCATAGCTCGTTTATTGGATGTTCCTTTTGCGATTGCAGACGCCACGGCTTTAACCGAAGCAGGCTATGTCGGCGAAGATGTTGAAAATATATTGACTCGTTTATTACAAGTTGCTAATTACGACCTCTAAGCAGCAGAAATGGGTATTGTTTTTATTGATGAAATCGATAAAATTGCTCGTAAAGGAGATAACCCAAGCATAACGCGTGATGTGAGTGGGGAGGGTGTTCAGCAGGCCTTACTTAAAATGCTGGAAGGCTCTATTGTCAACGTACCACCTCAGGGGGGGCGTAAGCATCCAGAACAACAAATGATTCAAGTTAACACGACGAATATACTTTTTATTTGTGGTGGGGCTTTCGATGGCATTGAAAAAATCATTGCTCGACGTGTTCAAACATCCACCATTGGTTTTAAGGGTGAAAAGATTAATAAACAAAATAAACAACATCTCATTCAGCAAGTTACGGGTGAAGATTTAAGAAAATTTGGGCTTATTCCAGAGCTAGTGGGGCGTTTGCCTGTGATTGCCTATTTGGAACCACTCGATAAAGACGCTTTGAAACGTATTATGCTTGAACCTAAAAATGCTATCATCAAGCAATATCAGGCGTTGTTTAAAATGGATGGGGTTGATCTTGAATTTGAACCTAAAGCCATTGATTACATTGCTCAATATGCTTTACAAAGCAAATTAGGTGCTCGGGGCTTGCGTTCTATTATTGAAAAGGTCATGACAGATATTATGTTCGAGTATCCTTCCTCCTCCACAAAAAGCATACGGATTACAGCTAGTTATGTAAAACAAAAAATAAAAGACCAAGAATCAAGAGCGTTAAGTCAGGCCTCTTAAATGCATAATTAAGCATGAATAAATTAAAAATAATTTTTTTAATATGTTTTTTAAGTTTATTTTCTTTTTCTAATGCATATGCTCAAGTTAAACCAGAAGGAATTCTTGTGCGTGCAGTCATTTATGAAGGCGACACCATTCCTCTCTTTTGGTTACCTACGGTAAAGATTTATGGAACAAGAGTTTTTAAATCTAAAGCAGAAGCAATACAATACACTCGTTTGGTCATAAATGTTAAAAAAGTATATCCTCTTGCAAAACTTATTGGAAAAAAGGTAAATGAAATCAATGCGTATTTGAATACCATTCCAGATGAACGACATCGAAAAAAAGAATTGAATAGGTTAGAAAAAGAATTGCGAAGTCAGTATCAAGATCAAATTGTTTCTCTAACATATACACAAGGAAGAATTCTCATAAAATTGGTATACCGTGAAACAACCAAAACAACATATAATTTAATTCAAGATTATCGAGGAACTATCATGGCTTTTTTTTGGCAATCTTTTGCTAAACTTTTTGGTTACGATCTAAAATCGACCTATGATTCTAATGGTGTTGATAGGGACATTGAAAACATTATTTTGCTCATCGAGGATGGTAAATTGTAAAGTTTTTTAATTTCCTACATCTTTGTTTTTCAAAATATTGTTTTAATTTTGCAAGCTAAAAGAAGATTTATGGGTATAACAAAAGAAGAAAAGCAATTACTCATTGAACAATTCGGTAAAAAAGCTAATGACAGTGGCAGTCCAGAAGTACAAATTGCCATCTTTACTCGTAGAATTCAACATATGACTGAGCACTTAAAAAGAAACAAAAAAGATTTCGTAACTGAACGAAGCCTTCTCAAGTTGGTAGGTAAACGTAAAAGACTTCTTCAATACTTAAAAGAAAAGGATATTGAAAGATATCGAGAAGTAATTAAGAATTTGAATTTAAGAAAATAAGTAAGCTTTTTAGCTTAATAAGTAAGGATCGTGTATGGAAGGCATTCGGGAAGAGATCGAATTTTACGATGGTCGGAAGATTATCTTAGAAACAGGATTACTAGCAAGACAAGCTGACGGAGCTGCAATGGTTAAGGTGGGCGACACGATGATCTTTGCTTCTGTCGTAGCAAAGGAAGAGCTCGCAGAGGGTGTTGATTTTATGCCCTTAACCGTCGAATATCAGGAAAAATATGCATCAACAGGGCGATTTCCTGGGGGGTTTATTAAGCGAGAAACGAAACCAAGTGAGCATGAAATTTTAGTAGCAAGGTTGGTGGATAGAGCCTTACGTCCTCTTTTCCCAGAGGATTTTCGTTTTGAAACCCAGGTTCTTATTTATCTTGTCTCGGCCGAAAAAAACACCCCACCAGATGCTTATGCAGCACTGGCAGCTTCCACAGCACTAGCAGTTTCTAATATTCCTTTCAATGGTCCCATTTCAGAAGTTCGAGTAGCACAAATTGATGGAAAATTCGTTATTAATCCTTCTTTTGCTGACCTTGAGAGGGCGACGTTGGATGTGATGGTGGGTGGTAACTACGATGACATCAACATGGTTGAAGGAGAAATGAAAGAGGTAAGCGAGGAAACTCTTCTCGAAGCTCTTAAGTTTGCTCATGAAGCAATAAAAATTCAAATTGAAGCTCAACGACGTTTAGCTCAAAAAGTTCCCAAATCTCAACAAAAAAGGGAGTACGTGCAGGATGTAATGGATGAAGAATTTAGAAAGGTGCTTGAAGAATACTGTTACCCTCGTATATATAACGTTTGCAAACAATTTATTCCTGTAAAAAAAGAGAGAAAATTAGCATTTAAACAGATTTTAGAAGATTTTCTTGCTAGTCTTTCTGAGGAAGAACGCGAGTCTAAAAAAGCCCTTGCGGAGAAAATTTTTCATGATGTGCAGCGAAAAGCTATGCGAGACTTGATACTTAATGAACAGGTACGCATAGATGGAAGAAAGCTTGATGAAATTAGGCCCATTTGGTGTGCTGTTGATTACTTGCCTTCAGCTCATGGGAGTTCAGTTTTTACACGAGGGGAAACGCAAAGTTTAACAACAGTTACTTTAGGAACAAAATTGGATGAGCAAACCATCGATGGTGCAGTTATAGAAGGTACGAGCAAGTTTATTTTACATTATAACTTCCCTCCTTTTTCAACTGGAGAGGTAAAACCTATGCGTGGTACTTCAAGACGAGAGATTGGTCACGGGAACTTAGCTCAACGAGCTTTAAAAAACATGATTCAATGGGATGAAGATAACCCCTATACCATTCGTGTGGTAAGTGACATTTTAGAATCGAATGGAAGTTCGTCTATGGCCACTGTTTGTGCTGGATCTTTAGCTTTAATGGATGCTGGCGTTAAGATTAAGAAGGCTGTGGCTGGTATTGCCATGGGGTTGATATTAAATTCTGAAACAGGAAAATATGCAATTTTAAGTGATATTCTTGGGGATGAAGACCATCTTGGAGACATGGACTTTAAGGTAGCTGGAACTGCCGATGGAATTACTGCTTGTCAGATGGACATTAAGATCAAAGGTCTTTCTTATCAGATTCTAGCTGAGGCTTTACAACAAGCAAAAAGAGGGCGTTTGCATATTCTCAACATCATGAATCAGGTCATTTCAGCTCCTCGTGAAGATTATAAGCCTCATGCTCCACGGGTTGTTCGCATTAAGATACCTCGCGACATGATTGGAGCTGTCATCGGTCCTGGTGGTAAAATAATTCAAGATTTACAAAGAGATACGGATACAACTATTATTATTGAAGAAGATGGTGACTACGGAATGGTAGAAATTTTTGCTACCAATCGAGAAAACATGGAGAAAGCTAAAGAAGCTATTCAAAAAATTGCAGCTATACCAGAAGTGGGCAAGGTGTATGAGGCAGTGGTAAAATCCATACAACCTTATGGAGTTTTTGTCGAAATTTTGCCTGGGAAAGCTGGATTGCTGCATGTATCTGAATTTGATTGGAAAAAGGTCACCAATGTTAGAGATTACTTCAAGATAGGTGATAAGGTGAAGGTAAAACTGATAGCTATTGACGAAAAAACTGGTTCTCTGAAGCTTTCTCGAAAAGTTCTCCTTCCTAGAAATTAAAGGAAACATTTTTTCCTTAAATTAATATAAAGGCATAAATAGAAAGGTTGGAATTATGGGGATGAGGCAATTAAAAATTAGTAAGCAAGTTACAAATCGCGAAACAGCTTCTTTAGATAAATACTTGCAGGAAATAGGTCGTGAAGAATTAATTACTGCTAATGATGAAGTAATTCTTGCACAAAGAATCAAGCAAGGTGACCGTCAGGCCATGGAAAAACTGGTACGTGCAAACTTGCGTTTTGTGGTATCCGTAGCCAAACAATATCAAAATCAAGGATTAAGTCTTCCTGATTTAATTAATGAAGGTAATTTAGGGTTGATAAAAGCTGCAGAGCGCTTTGATGAAACCAGAGGTTTTAAGTTTATTTCCTATGCTGTATGGTGGATACGCCAGTCTATTCTTCAAGCACTTGCTGAGCAAAGTAGAATTGTTCGTCTTCCTTTGAATAAAATAGGAACCATCAATAAAGTTAACAAGGCTTATTCTTTATTGGAGCAAAAATATGAACGTGAACCCTATGCTGAAGAGCTTTCAGAAATTCTCGATATGTCTGAACAAGACATAAAAGAAAGCTTGCGTCATACTGGACGCCATGTTTCAATGGATGCACCCGTTACATCAGAAGAAGATACAAATTTGTATGATCTTTACATAAGTCCAGATCAGAACGATAGACCCGATAAAAGCCTTTATCTAGAGTCTTTGCGTATCGAAATTCGACGGGCTATGAGTACACTCACCCATCGTGAACGAGAAGTGTTAAAATATTACTATGGTTTGGATGGAGCTCCTCAGCTTACCATGGACGAAATAGCCAATAAATTCGGACTCACAAGAGAGCGAGTTCGTCAGATAAAAGAGAAAGCTATTCGTAGACTCAAAAGTGGGAATAAAAGTAAAAACCTTAAGGCTTATTTAGGGTAATTTTTTCATGCTCCCTCCCCCCATTATATCTTTTATAAAAAAGCACCATGTACTTACTTTGTCTACATGTGGAAATGATGGTGTATGGATAAGTCATTGTTTTTATGTATTTGATGAAGAAAAAACAAGACTTATTATCATAAGCGATCTTGAGACAAAGCATGCCCAGCATATGTTAGTAAACCCTACTGTGGCTGTAGGAATAGCTCTGGAAACTCGCATCGTAGCAAAAATTCAAGGTTTACAGATAAAAGCAAAAGCCCATTTAGTTTCTGAAGCAGAGTTACACCAAGTAAAAAAACTTTATTTACTGCGTTTTCCCTATGCTGCACTACAACATAATCCTGCATTCTGGGCTCTTGATCTTGTTTATGTCAAAATGACAGATAATCGATTTGGCTTTGGTAAAAAGCTTATTTGGGAAAAAGAAAAAGAGTAATTTTTTATCCTTAATAATCAGTCACTTTTCGTGTGTCAGTTTAAAAAGTTCAAAATTTGTTAATAAGTTCTTGTTTCATGTTTTATTTTTTGCTATAATTTTGCTAACCCAAGAAATAAATTAAAAAATATAAAATAAGTCTCGTTTAATTATAAGAAAAATCTTATTTATGGAAGAAAATATTGTTTTAACCAAAAAACAAACGATTCAAGTTAAACGTCTACAAATGCAAGATGTTATGAAATCTGATCGCAAAGTTTATTCCTACGAAGAAGCCCTTGCAAAAGCTACAGAATATTTTAAAGGAGACCAATTAGCCGCAAGTGTTTGGGTAAACAAATATGCTCTCAAAGATAGTGAGGGAAACATTTACGAGGTAACACCTGATGAGATGCACTGGAGAATAGCAAGAGAAATACATCGAATAGAGTTAAATTACCCAAGTCCGTTAGATCTTGAAGAGATTTATCGAGTTTTAAAAGATTTCAAGTATATAGTTCCTCAAGGAAGCCCGATGGCGGGGATTGGTAATCCATTTCAGGTGGTTAGCTTGTCGAACTGCTTTGTTATAGGCTATGAAAATGCTGACTCATACGGAGGAATTATGCGTGTTGATGAAGAGCAGGTTCAGCTCATGAAGCGAAGAGGTGGTGTAGGGCATGATTTAAGCCATATCCGACCAAAGGGTTCGCCAGTGAAAAACAGTGCCCTTACTTCTACGGGGGTAGTGCCTTTTATGGAGAGGTATAGCAATTCTACTCGCGAAGTTGCGCAGGACGGACGCCGTGGAGCTTTGATGTTAACCATTTCTATAAATCATCCAGATGCCGAAGCTTTTATTGATGCTAAATTGGAGCAAGGGAAAATTACTGGTGCCAACATTTCTGTAAAAATCGATGATGAATTTATGCGTGCTGTTGTTGAAGATAAAGAATATGTTCAAAAATATCCCATATACAGTGAAAATCCAAAGATAACACGCGTTATCAGAGCTCGAGATTTATGGAAAAAAATTGTTCACAACGCTTGGAAATCGGCCGAACCTGGAATATTGTTTTGGGACACTATTATTCGTGAATCCATAGCAGATTGCTATGCAGATTTGGGATTTAAAACGATTGCCACTAATCCTTGTGGAGAAATTCCATTGTGCCCTTACGACAGCTGCCGCCTTCTAGCCATTAATTTGTATGGATATGTTGAAAAGCCTTTTACCAAGGAAGCTTATTTTAACTTTACACTTTTCAAAAAACATGTAGCTATTGCTCAACGGATCATGGATGATATCATTGACTTAGAGCTTGAAAAGATAGATGCTATTCTTGAAAAGATCAAAAGCGATCCAGAACCAGAAGAAATTAAGCGAACAGAATATGAACTTTGGCTAAAGATTAAAGACAAAGCTATAAAAGGAAGAAGAACGGGCATAGGAATTACTGCCGAAGGTGATATGCTAGCTGCATTGGGCTTAAGATATGGATCTGAAGAAGCTATTGCATTTAGTGAAAAGGTCCATAAAACATTGGCCTTAAAAGCTTACCGTTCAAGTGTCCAACTAGCTTCAGAGCGTGGTGCTTTTCCTATTTATGATTTCAATAGAGAAAAGAACAACCCATTTCTAACTCGCTTATTTGAGGCAGATCCTTCGCTCAAAGAACTCATGCAAAAATACGGACGTCGCAACATTTCTTTATTAACCATTGCTCCAACGGGGAGTGTAAGCATTTTGACACAAACAACCAGTGGAATAGAACCAGTGTTTTTACCTGTTTATACGCGTCGAAGGAAAGTGAATCCCAACGACAAAAATGTTCGAATTACTTTCACGGATGAAGTGGGCGATCATTGGGAAGAATATGTGGTTTTTCACCCCAAGTTTTTGACCTGGCTTGAAGTAAATGGATATGACATTGAAAAGATTAGAAAAGAATTCACTCCCGAACTTTTACAAGACTTGGTAAAACAATCACCTTATTACAAAGCTACAGCAGCTGACGTAGATTGGGTTGCAAAAGTTAAAATGCAAGGAATTATTCAAAAATGGGTAGATCACAGTATCAGTGTTACCATCAATTTACCTGAGCATGTTACGGAAGATTTGGTTGATGTACTTTATCGTACAGCATGGGAAAGTGGCTGCAAAGGAGTGACGGTCTATCGTGAAGGTTCTAGAAGTGGTGTTCTTGTTGATGCTACAAAGCAAAAAAAAGAGGATAGTTTTTCTGAAACGAGTGCCCCAAAGCGACCTAAAAAACTTGAAGCTGCGGTCGTTCGCTTTAAAAACGAAGATGAAGAATGGATTGCCGTTGTTGGACTTTTAAACGATCGACCCTACGAAATTTTCACAGGTAAAGCCGATAATTTCATTATCCCAGAGTATGTTAAAAAAGGTTGGGTGATTAAAGAAAAACAACCGGGTGAAAAGGCAAGATATGATTTCGAGTATCTTGATAAAGATGGTTATTTAATTACGATGCGAGGCCTTTCTAGAACATTTAAACCAGAATATTGGAATTATGCTAAATTAATCTCGGGTGTTTTGCGTCATGGAATGCCGTTGCCAAAGGTGATAGATCTAGTTGAAAATTTACACTTTGATAATCAAAGCATCAATACATGGCGTTCAGGCGTGGTGAGAGCTTTAAAACAATTTGTTCCAGATGGAACTAAAGCTAAAGGTGTTTGTCCTCAATGTGGTCAGGAGACGCTCGTTTTCAGCGAAGGGTGTATAACCTGTTCGACGTGCGGTTACTCAAAATGTGGATGATTTCATCTTTAAAAGCTCTCATGGATTGAATTCGAAGCGACCTTCCTTCTTGAAGTTTTGTTTTTCTTTCAAATTATCTTGATACTTTTGCAGGGGAAAGGATGGTCATGCAATATTTTGATAAAATCTTTCACTTTACTTGGGTCGATGCTATTGATATTCTCTTAGTTTCGTTGCTTTTGTATCAGCTTTTCATTTTTTTTCGTGAAACCAGCACCATTAAAATTTTTATTGGGATAGCTTTGCTCTATATTTTATGGAAAGTTGTTGCTTTTCTTGGGTTATCGATGCTTGGAGACATTTTAGGAAACTTTATAAATCTAGGCGTTCTTTTGCTTATTATTGTTTTTCAGCCTGAGATTCGCAAGTTTTTACTTTACATGGGGTCTCGAACTTTTATTTCTAGCTCTCGGGGGAGGTTCCTATTCTGGCGATTCAATAAGCCTTCATCTTTGATGTCTTTGAATATTGATGAAATTGTGGATGCTTGTGTAAATATGTCTATGAATAGAACAGGAGCTTTGATTGTTATTGGCCGACAATCTACGCTAGCCGATGTTATTTTATCTGGTTATATGATGGAAGCTGAAGTCAAGAGTTTATTGCTTCAAAATATTTTTTATAAAAACACTCCTTTGCATGATGGTGCCGTCATTATTAAAAATAATCGTATTGTTGCTGCAAAATGTGTGTTGCCCTTGGCATCATCGACAAAGCTTGGAGAAGAATTTGGCACTCGTCACAGAGCTGCGGTAGGTATTACTGAGACTACCGATGCTGTAGCCATTGTTGTATCAGAGCAAAGTGGGAAGATTTCTTTGGCTGTGCAGGGACAATTAAATGCTGGATTAAAACCTTCTTTGTTAAAAGATCTTTTACATTTATATTTTTCATAACCTATGATGGAAAAAGTTCAATTCAAAATAACAGATGTAGCCTCCGAAGGGTACGGGTTAGGTTATGTAGACAACAAGGTGACTTTTGTGCCTTTTACTGCTCCAGGAGATGAAATTTTGGCGGAAATTGTCAAAAAGAAGAAAAACTTTAATGAAGCTCGACTTTTAGAGGTGCTTGTCCCTTCGCCACAGCGTGTTGCTGCCCGTTGTTCTCATTTTGGGTTGTGCGGAGGCTGTAAGTGGCAACATTTAACTTATGAAGCTCAGCTTTTTTGGAAAAATAAATTTACCGTTGATGCCATCGAACGCATAGGTAAATGCGTGGTGGATATAAAACATCCGATCATGCCTTCCCCAAAAATTTTTGCTTATCGAAATAAGATGGAATTTTCGTTCGGATGGGATAATGAAAAAGGAAGTCCTGTTCTTGGTTTTCATTTTCCCGGACGTTTTGATAAGGTTTTTCATGTGGAAAGCTGTTATTTACAAGAATCACTGCACAACGATATACGCCATGCTTTTTATGAACAGGCTGTCCGTCTTCAATTGTCAGTCTACGACAGAAAAACGCATGATGGCTTTTTAAGAAACTTGCTTATTCGAAAAAATAGGCGTGATGAATGGATGGTTATTTTAGTGATTTCAGAGCAAGATCGGGAAATTATTGAAAAACTTTTTTCTCCCATCGTTCCACTTTTCCCCCAGGTTGTTTCGTGGTACTATGTTGTAAATCAAAAAAAGAACGATTCCATTTACGATCTATCGCCTGTATTGTATGCTGGTCAACCCTTTCTGGAAGAAAAAATTTTGCATATTCATTTTAAAATCAGCCCTCTTTCTTTTTTTCAGGTTAATCCAGATCAGGCAGAGCAGCTTTATGCTTATGTGGTGGAAGAAGGAGAATTCTCTCCAGACGATGTAGTGTATGATGTTTATACTGGAACGGGCACCATTGCCCTTGCTGTTGCTCCTAAAGTTAAAAGAGTCGTGGGCATAGATAATGCTTATCAATCCATTGAAGACGCCCGGGAAAATGCCCTCAACAATCATATTTCCAATGCTATTTTTATCCTCGCAGATGCTGTCAAAGCTTTTAACACGCAAACTTTTAAGAAATACGGATTTCCCGATGTGGTTATTCTTGATCCACCCCGCAGTGGCTTGCATCCTTCTATTGTGAAGCAATTTCTTGCGTACAGCCCTCGAAAGATTATCTACATAAGCTGCAATCCTGCTACTCAGGCTCGAGACATCGGGATGCTTGCCGAATCGTACAAAATAAAATCTATTCAACCTTTCGACATGTTTCCTCAAACCGCTCATGTTGAAAATGTGAGCGTTTTGGTGAAAAAGTAAAAATCATAACATCAATCGTTATGTTTACATGGAAAGTATTACATGTGTTTTCAAATAGTGCAGATGCAGCTATTTTTTTAGCCCAGCTTGATGCCAACGATATTCCTCATGTAGAACAAGATTATACCTCTATTTTTGGACAATCTTTTTATTCTCCATCGTTTGGAGGGATTAAGGTTCTCGTGCCAGAAGATAAATACGATGATGCAAAGCGAATTTTGGATGAGTATGTAAATGGCCATGGAGACTCTACCACCGACATATAATTATTTGTTTTTTGAAGAATTAGACTCTACAAATGATTACGCTTGGCAGCATGTTCGAGAATTTCGGCAAGATAAGTTAACTATCATTCACGCAGCATTTCAACGAAGTGGCCGTGGCCAGGGCGATCATAAATGGATGTCGGAACCTGCTGAAAATTTGCTTTTTACTATTTGCATCCCAGTACGTGAAAATTGTCAATTTGCTATATTTTCGATTACTGAGTTGGCTGCACTCTCTGTGCGTGCCTATGTTGCCAATACTCAACAAGTGCAGGATGTTTTTATTAAATGGCCTAACGATATTTACGTTTCAGAAAGGAAGATTGCTGGAATTTTGATAGAAAATCTTTATCAGGGAAACTCACTGCAATGGATTTTTGTCGGGATAGGGATCAATCTAAATCAGAAGAGTTTTCCAACATCTTTTGAAATCGAGCCCATATCCCTAGTGTTGCTGGATGGTAAAAAACGAGAAATGCATAAAGAACTCAACATTTTTTTAACATATTTTGAAAAATATTATCGTGAATGGCTCAAGAGGGCTTGGGTCAATTTACATGAAGAATATAACCATCATCTTTGGAAGAAAAATGAAGAAATTCGCTTGCTGACCTTTGCAGATAAAAAGGAAATACGGTGCCATCTTTTAGGAGTTGATATGGATGGAGCCTTGATGGTTGAGCATGATGGAATGGAGAAAAAATTTTTGCATCACGAAGTTCGATGGATTAAGCTTTAAATGATAGCGTTTTTTTGTAAATAAATGGAAATTAATTGCTACTTTTGCAAAAAAATTAAATTTCACTAGACTATGAAGGTATATCAAACGCAGGAAATTAGGAATATTGCACTAGTTGGTGGTGCAAAATCGGGGAAAACCACCTTAAGCGAATGCATGTTATTTGAAGGAGGAGTAATCAATCGCCGTGGCACTGTAGAAGACAAAAACACGGTCTCTGACTATCGAGAAATTGAAATTGAAAAACAAAGCTCCATCTTTTCAACCGTACTGTACGCTGAATATGGAGGAAAGAAAATAAATTTTATAGATACACCGGGTTTTGATGAATTTGTAGGTGAAGTGTTAGCAGCTCTAACCGTTTCTGATTTAGCTGTAATGCTTATCAATGCTCAAAATGGAGTTGAAGTAACCACTGAGATTAGTTGGCGTAACCTTTCCAAAATGAAAAAACCCGTGGTTTTTTTCCTCAATCAGCTTGACCATGAAAAAGCTCAGTTTGATGAAGTAGTGAGAGATTTGCAACAAACTTTTGGAAATAAAGTTATCCCCGTCCAGTACCCAACAGCCGTCGGGGCTAATTTTAGCTCCATTGTGGATGTACTTAAAATGAAACTTCTTGTTTTCCCATCTAATGGTGGAAAACCTGAAATAAAAGATATTCCAGAGTCTGAAAAAGCCAAAGCTGAAGCTTATCGGATGCAACTTATCGAAGCAGCTGCCGAAAGTAACGAAGCTTTGATGGAAAAATTCTTTGAACAAGGGGATCTTTCTCCCGAGGATTTTCATGAAGGACTTATCCAAAGTATTATACAACGCAATATTTATCCACTTCTTTGCGGAAGTTCAAAACATAACATAGGAACAACGAGTTTAATGGACTTTATTGTCGAATTTGCCCCTGATCCTACACAAGTTGAACCTCTGAAAACGGTCGATGGTCAAGATGTTCCTATTAAAGTGGATGAGCCTTTTGTAGGCTTTGTATTTAAAACTACTATTGAGCAACATGTCGGTGAAATTTCATTCTTTAAAATCCTGCAAGGTGAAGTCACAGAAGGGATGGATGTTATCAATGCAACCAATAGTGCTAAAGAACGTATTTCTCAAATTTATGTGACTGCAGGAAAACAAAAAGAAAAAGTTGAAAAAGCTGTTGCGGGCGATATTGTAGCAACAGTTAAACTGAAGAGTACAGGTACAAATGACACATTGTATTCACCGAAACGTTCTGAAATTGTCATTGCTCCTATAGTATATCCTGATCCAAAGTTTAGAACAGCTGTTAAAGCTCAAAATACAGCTGATGATGAAAAGTTGGGCGAAGTACTCACCAAGCTTCGCAAGATGGATCCCACCATTCAGGTGGAATATTCAAAAGAACTCAAGCAGATTATCGTTTCTGGTCAAGGCGAAATGCACATCAATGCTGCTAGATGGCATATTGAAACCATCGAAAAAATCCCCATTGATTTCTTGCCTCCAAAGATTCCATATCGTGAAACCATTACCAAATCAGCTAAGGCTTCTTATCGCCACAAGAAACAATCGGGTGGTGCAGGTCAGTTTGGCGAAGTTCACATGATGATCGAGCCTTATCACGAAGGAATGTCGTATTCTACGGAATTTCCCATTCGTGGCACAGAAGAATATGATTTACCTTGGGGCGGAAAATTAATTTATCATAACTGCATCGTAGGTGGGGCTATTGATGCTCGATTTATGCCTGCTATTCTCAAGGGGATCATGGAAAAGATGGAAGAAGGGCCCCTCACGGGTTCATATGCTCGCGATATAGTGGTTTATGTTTATGATGGGAAAATGCACCCTGTAGACTCCAACGAAATTTCATTCAAGATTGCAGGACGAAATGCTTTTAAAGAAGCTTTCAAGAATGCGGGTCCTAAAATTCTCGAACCCATTTATGAAGTTGAGGTCATCGTTCCTGCCGACAGAATGGGGGATGTGATGACTGACTTACAAAATAGACGAGGGGTTGTTTTAGGTATGGAGGGCGAAGGACACTATCAGAAAATTAAAGCTCGCGTTCCCTTGGCTGAAATGACCCGATATTCTACAGCATTAAGTTCCCTTACCTCTGGTAAAGCTACTTATACCATGAAATTTGCAGACTATCAGCAAGTACCTGCCGAAATTCAAGCCCAATTGCTTAAAGCTTACGAAGAGCAAGCCAAAGAAGAAGAATAATCCATTTATGCTTCGTCACATAGGGATACATATTTACGATGAAGATGAAATCGAACATTTTTATAAAAATATTCTAAGATTTGAGGTTGTAAAATCGTATCCCTTTTATCCAGAAGCTGCAGAAAAATTATTTTCAACAAACGAGCCTGTACAAGTGTATAGGCTCCAACGTTTTGAAGTGAAACTTGAAGTTTTTGTTTGCCCAAAACCTTTTAACCCAGGATTATCTCACCTTGCTCTTGAATACTGGAAAGCTCACGAGCTTATTGAAAAAGCTAAAAATGCTGGTTATGCGGTGATAGAATTTGAAAAAAGACCAGGGAAGAAAGGATATTTCCTTAAGGATAAAGCAGGAAATATTTTTGAAATCAAACAAATTAATTTCGTTTAAAATTGAAGTCGTATGATAAGTGTAAAAGAAAAATTGAATTACAAGGTTAAGGATATTTTGCTTGCAGATTGGGGAAGAAAGGAAATTGAAATTGCCGAAAAAGAGATGCCAGGCTTAATGGCACTTAGAGCAAAATATCGTGATGCTAAACCTTTAAAAGGTGCTCGTATTTCTGGTTCTTTGCATATGACCATTCAAACGGCTGTTCTCATTGAGACGCTGAGGGAATTAGGAGCAGAAGTTCGTTGGGCTAGTTGCAATATTTTTTCAACGCAAGATCATGCCGCTGCGGCTATTGCCAAAGCTGGAGTTCCCGTTTTTGCATGGAAAGGCGAAACCCTGGATGAATACTGGTGGTCAACTTATATGGCTTTAAATCATGATGGCAAAGGGCCTCATCTTGTTGTCGACGATGGTGGTGATGCAACATTGATGATCCATTTAGGTTATAAAGCTGAAAAAGATCCTTCCATTTTGGACAGAGAACCCCAATCGGATGATGAAGCAGCGTTGCTAAGGATTTTAAAGCTTATTTACAAAGAAGATCCAACTTGGTGGCATAAAGTTGTGAGTGAATGGAAAGGCGTTTCTGAAGAGACAACCACGGGTGTACATCGCCTCTATCAGATGCAAGAAAAAGGTGAATTGCTTGTCCCTGCTATTAATGTAAACGATAGCGTCACGAAATCGAAATTTGATAATTTGTATGGTTGCCGTGAGTCGTTGGCGGATGGGATTAAGAGAGCTACCAATGTGATGATAGCAGGAAAAGTTGCTGTAGTTTGTGGATATGGCGATGTTGGGAAAGGATCTGCTCGCTCGCTGCGTGCTTTTGGAGCCCGAGTAATTGTAACGGAAATTGACCCTATATGTGCTCTGCAAGCGGCCATGGAAGGATACGAAGTGACTACTGTTGAAGATGCTTTGCCGTATGCTAACATTTATGTTACTGCAACGGGGAACCGTGATGTTATCCGCATTGAGCATATGGAAAAGATGAAAGATGGGTCTATTGTTTGCAACATTGGGCATTTTGATCACGAAATTCAGGTAAAAGAGCTTGAAAATTATCCTGGCATTAAAAAAGTCAATATCAAACCTCAAGTTGATAAATACATTTTCCCCGACGGACATTCCATTATCCTTTTGTCTGAAGGACGACTGGTTAACCTTGGCAATGCAAATGGACATCCTTCTTTTGTAATGAGCAATTCGTTTACTAATCAAACTTTAGCCCAGATAGAGCTTTGGCAAAACGAATATCCTATTGGTGTATATCGTTTACCCAAAAAATTGGATGAAGAAGTTGCTCGTTTGCATCTTGATTATCTTGGGGTTAAACTCACACGTCTTACGCCTGAACAAGCTGCTTACATAGGTGTCCCCATTGATGGACCCTTCAAGCCTGACCACTATAGATACTAATTTAATTTTTTAGCATTATATTTATCAGTCTGCTCATATTTTTTTGAAAAAAGGAAATTTTTAAACTGTTGTTGTAAGACGAGGGAAGTAAATATTTTGTTCATCCGTTGATAGTGTAAACTTTTTGCTCAAAAGACTAATAAAAAAGGTTTTTACCTGCCGTTTTTTGCTATACTTTACTTTTTTATCTTTTTTTTATCCATTTTTTGAGATGTTTAGAAAAGAAAATCTTAAGAAAATATTCGAATCTCATATTATACGTGAGAGGGCTTTAGAATATTTATTAAAACTTGCTTTGAATAATTTTGTAAAAAAAGCAAGGAAGCTATAATCAATAATTTACGCGAAAGGCTACCCTGCATAAATCATTGATTTTTCTTTTTATTTCCCAACATAGAAAAATAAAATTTTTTGTTTACTCAACAATAAACCTTATGGGTGAAAGTAAAACGGATTTCGGTTTTTTGGAAGGTTGTAGACTTTAAAAGATTATAGCTTGCCCTAATTTTTGGTTTTTCCTATTTTCAAGTGGTTAAATAGAAAAATTAAATTTTTCTATTATTATGCACCTGCTTTTTGATTTAGTTATTATTTTTTTTATCATTCTAATGTAAATTTGTGGTTAGAAAAAATGTATTAAGAGGTTTTTGTTCTTAGAAAGGTTTTTTTTAATTATCCAAGCTTATTTTCTTTTGATTGGTCAATGGGTTTATTCGCAAGAAGTAAATGTTAGTTCAAATGATGAAGATGTAGCTTTGCCTCGGAAGAAGTTATATGAGTTTTCTAGTTCCGAAAAAGCAGGTATTCATTTGCCTTATCCCATTATTTTTATACATGGTCTTAATTCTAGCTATGCAACATGGAAAGAAATGGCTGATTCGTTACGTACGATACTAGGTCTTTCGTATGGGGGGCGTTTTGATTTTTGTCTTAATTATGATGGGGATGATACGAGAGCTAATTTAATTCTAGCACCCAGTGCTGGACTGATATTGCTTTTTTTGCAGGAAATTGGGTGAGTGGGGATTATTACTTTGTAAATTTTGATGTTGGGAAAGATGGAAGTGTACCTCCAGGGTGGGGGGAAGGTGTGGAAAGCAATCAGCAAGCCATTATAAAACAAGGAAAGGCCTTATCGATAGCTATTCATAAAGTTTTGAGTTTAACCCATCGGGATAAAGTGATTTTGTTTGGCCATAGCATGGGAGGACTTGCCTCTCGTGAATATCTGCAAACGCCTGCGTTCTGGCAACCTGATGGACGACATCATGTAGCGAAATTAATTACCACGGGAACTCCTCATGGTGGAAGCAACGCATCGGCACCTTATCTGGTTGCTTTACTTGCAGGTATTGATACGAAATCGGAAGCTGTGCGAGATTTGCGAACGAGTTATTCTCAAACGAATGTTCCTGGCGTTTTTCTTTTTGGCGGAGTTGAAGATCAGTCTCTTATGGACGATTTTATTATTGGAGGTTTCCATAATTTTGATGTAAATTGCAACGAACATCTTGGAGATCACATTGTCGGGCTCAATCAAAAAACATTGCCTACAGATGTGGATTATGCATGTATTATTGGCATGTGTGATGGTTGTAGCCTGGGCGAAGAGCTTCCAGGTGATGGGGTTGTAAATGCTACAAAGGCCAACTTGAATACCTATTACCCAAACATTACTCAAAATATTTTTAATTTTTCCGCCTCAGCCCTCACGGAAATTCATACTTCTTTGCCAAGCCTTTTTACGATGAATATGAGAGCGTTGGATGAGCCCGAACAACCATCTTTGGCATATCAAATCGATTTTAACACCATATATAAAGCATTCATTACACGCCCTTCTCCGCAAAATACCAGTAATCCTATAGATGTTGATTTGTTTCGTTTTTACCTCAATTCTCCATCTACCATAACAGTTGTGCTAGATGATATTTCTCTTTCAAATCTAAGAGTTCAGATTTTAGATTCAGCATTGAACGTAGTAAGTAATACCTATTCTAGCAGTGGCCAAAGCACATTATGGTTTAATCAGTATTTAAACAAAGGAAATTACTTTTTAAAAGTCTCTGGTAAAACCTCTTCTGAAAAATCTATTGACACGTACAATTTCATTATAACACAAGTACCCACCAATATTCATGATGATTTTAGTATACAAGAAACCGATATTTTTCCAAATCTTGTTGATGATGTTTTAAAAGTAAAAACCACATCAAACGCTATGATTGAGATTATTCATTTTTCAGGAAATGTTGTAATGAGACATAAGGCTAGTTCCGATGTAGTTGAATTAAATGTATCACACCTAGCGCCGGGATGTTATTTTCTTAAAATTAATAACGGAGAAACTATTTTGGTGAAGAGTTTTATTAAAAAATAAACATTTTATTTTCTTTGGGCATGAAAAATTCGAGCAATGGTTTTAAAAATGATGATGAGATCGGTTGTAAAGCTTTGATCTTGGATGTATTTTAAATTCAATTCTAGCTTTGCAGGCATAACGTGCTCAATATAGTATAGTTCTGGATTTTCAGCTTGGGCAAGGATTTCACTTTCGTTGATATATTCAAGTGACGCATAGTCTGTGAGGCCAGGTCGCACGGATAAAACTTGACGTTGACGTTCATTGTAAAGATTAACATATTTGGGTACTTCAGGTCGTGGACCAACAAAACTCATGTGCCCGAAAAGAATATTGAAAAGTTGGGGCAATTCGTCTAGTTTAGTTTTTCGAAGAAAGTGACCTATATGGGTAACTCTAGGGTCTTTTTTTCCAACGGTTAGTAACCCCTTTTTGTCACTGTCTTTGTACATGGTTCGAAATTTAATGATTTTAAAAGGCTTTCCTCCTTTACCAATTCTTGTCTGCAAATAAAAAGGTCCTCCTTTGGAAGTTAAAACAATGAGCAAAGCAAAGAGAATAAAAACAGGAAGCAAAATTATGATGGCAATGAGCGATAAAGTAAAATCAAAAATTCTTTTCATACGGCTATGGGATCACTTGATTAAGGGTTTTACTTACCATTGAGACTTGTTCGTCTGTGAGTGTATAATAAACAGGCAGCGAAATTTCTTGGGTATATAAACGATAAGCATTCGGGTAATGTTGAATTTGATATCCTTGTGTTTTGTAAAAGCTCATCATAGGAAGAGGCTTGAAATGAACGTTTACCGAAACACCTTTGTCCATAATTTTTTTGATGTATTCATTTCGTTTTTCTTCGGTAATGCCTGGAATTTGAATTTGATAGAGATGATACGATGTTTCTCGGAATTCGTCTTTGTAAAGGGGAGTTTTGATAGATGAATTTTGTTGTAAAAATAAGTCATACAAAGAAAAAATTTGTTTTCGTCGAGGCAGCATATCCGAATCGTAGCGTTCTAGTTCTACGAGCCCAATAGTGGCTTGAATGTCAGTCATGTTGTATTTATAGCCAGGCAAAAGGATATCGTATTCCCAATTACCTGTGAGCTTAGCTAAGGCGTCTTTGCTTTGCCCATGAAGGGATAGAAGTCGCAAATGTTTGTAAACTTCGGAAGGATCAAAAGATGATGGAAGATTTATGCATATGGCACCTCCTTCGGCTGTGGTTAAGTTTTTCACCGCATGAAAGGAAAAAACAGTCATATCAGCAAGAATTCCTGTTCGTTTACCTTTGTACCATGCTCCAAGGCTATGAGCTGCATCGGAAAGAATCAATACTCGTCCTAGCTTTTCTTGTTCTGGAGTTTGAGGTTTGAATTTTTTAACTTGTTTTTCTGATGTAACAATTTCAAAAATTTTGTCGTAGTCGCAAGGGAATCCACCTACATCCACTGGGATGATGACTTTGGTTTTGTCAGTGATAAGGCTTTCAAGTTGCTCGATGTCAAGATTATAATGATTTGGAGCTGAATCTACAAAAACGGGTGTAGCTCCACAGTGAATAACAACATTAGCGGTAGCAGCATAGGTATAAGCTGGGACAATTACTTCGTCTCCTTTTTCAACTCCAAACCATCGAAGGACAAGTTCAAGACCAGCCGTTGCACTGTTTAAACATAAAACTTCTTGAGCTCCCGTGTATGATTTTATTTTTTGTTCAAAAAGTTGAGTTTTAGGTCCTGTAGTTATCCATCCTGATTTTAATACTTCAATGACTGCCTCAATGTTTTTCTCATCAATGCGAGGTGGAGAAAAAGGTATCATTTCTTGCAAAATTTAATGGAATTTCTTGCAAAATTATGTAAAAAAAACTGCCCCTCAGGGCAGTTTTTGAATCAGCAAGATTTATTTACTAATGATCTTAAATTCTGTTCTTCGGTTAAGCTGCCTACCTTCTTCGGTGGTGTTGGGAGCTATGGGCTTTTCAAAACCATATCCTACATAGGTAAGGCGATCAGGTGAAATGCCAGCTGCTATGAGATAGTCGACAACAGCTTTAGCACGTTGTTCAGAAAGCTTTTTGTTGTATTCAGCAGAGCCGATGTTATCCGTGTGACCGGAGATTTCTATTTTTAGCGTTGGATTATCTTTCATGAGTTGAATCAAGCGATCGAGCTCTGTTTTAGATTCGGGGCGTAATGTAGCTTTGTTGAAATCGAAGAATATATTACGTAAGACTATGCTTGCTCCAACGTCGATTTTTTTAAGGTAAATGTCTTTTTCAATTTCCTGATAAGGTGCATTGGCAGGTATGTTGAAGTTTTCAGAATAGAAGAGATATCCTTCTGCTTTTACGGCAATTCCATAATTTTTGCCACTGGGTAATGATACAAGATATTTACCTGTTGCACTATTGGAAGAGAAAGTAGCTAGTTCTTCTCCTTTTTCATTGTCTGTTAAAATAATGGTTGCTTCTACAGGCTGCTTGGTGGCATCGTCTAAAATCCGTCCTTTTAAAAGGGTTAGAGAAGCTAAGCTTACAGCAACAGTTTTTTCAGCTACGGTTTCGCTTACAGGCTCTGTTTTCCAGGCAATGAGATTGTCTTCGCTGCTTGATATAGTGGGTTTTTCGGTAATAAATGTTATCATATATAAATCTTGATCACCGTATCCACCTGGGCGAGCTGAGCTCATGTAAGCATGAATACCGCTAGCGGCAATTGTAAAGAAAACATCGTCGTCTGCTGTGTTGATAGGATATCCTACATTTTCTGGCTTAGACCAATGACCATTTTCATAAACAGTTTTGAAAATGTCATAGCCTCCCATGGTATTCCATCCTTTTGAACTAAAATAAAGGGTTTTTCCATCGGGGTGGATAAAAACAGCTTCTTCGTCATAAGGAGTATTAATTTCTCTAAGATTGATGGGAGGACCCCAGTTCCCTTTTTTGTCCATATAAGATACCCAGATGTCACGACCACCGACTCCTCCAGGACGATCAGAGACAAAATAAAGGGTACGGCCGTCGGGTCCTAAAGAAACAGAGCTTTCGTGATATTTGGTATTAATGTTTTTACTCATTCTTTCTGGCTTTGTCCAGCTTGTGCCTTTGAGTTTTGAAATGTATATATCTCCGCCGTTATCGCCCTTATAAATGAAAATGGTTTGGCCATCAGGGCTAACACCAGCAATAGCATCGTGATACTCGCTATTAACAGGCTTTCCAGGATTTTTAACGATCCAGTTGTCATTTACTTTTTCAGCTATGAAAATATCTTCATAATACATGTTATCTTGAGGATCAAGTTTGCCACCTATTACTTTATCGGATCGAGAAGTAAAGATGATTTGAGATTCATCAGCATTGACAATAGGACAAATTTCTCGATAAATCGTGTTAACTTCTGGTCCTAAATTATCTATGAAAACTTTAACGGGCTTTTTTATGAGTTCTTTTCCGTTTTCACATTCCTGAATGTATTTGTTTATTATAGGAGATTTTTCAGCATAGTCGCGTGGATTAAGACTGCTTTTATACGATTTATATTTTTCTAGAGCTTCGTCAAATTGATGATTTAAATGATAAGCACGAGCCAGATAAAAATAAAATTCCGCATCACAGCGAGGATTTAATTGTTCAGCTTTTTTAAGATGTTCGAGAGCTTTCTCTGCATTGTATTTTAAATAAGCTACGCCCATCTTGAAATTGAGCAATGCATTATTGGGATTGAGATTATATGCTTTTGTATATTCATCAATGGCTTGAAGATATTGACCTTTTGCAAAAAAAAGATTCCCATTGTCGAAAGCTTTTTTAGCTTCTTTGTATGTTTTGCCGTCAGCAAAATATTTTTTTTCAAATGGGACATCTTGCTGAGCAAAAACATGAAAAGAAACAAATAATAAAACGATGAATAAATATTTTGTTTTCATAGCCACCCTCCTTTTATTTTATTTTTGAACAAAATTGCTTATGGTATAGTTCGGCATTTTTAATTCCTAATTCTCCTGCTTTTTTCCAATCCTGACAGGCATTGGATAATTTTTTTAGAAGTTCATAAGCATTTCCGCGGTTAAAATAAGCTGCAGCATAATTGGGATTAATTTCAATGGCTTTGTTGAAGTCCTCAATAGCTTCTTGATACTTTTCTTGCTTATAGTAAGCTATACCTCGGTTGTTGTATGCATACGCATATTTAGGATTAAGTTTTATGGCTTGTGTAAAGTCCTTTATTGCACTTTCATAATTTCCTTTGTCTAAATAAGCTAATCCTCTGTTGTTATAAGCGATGACATAATCTGGGTCAGCGTCAATTGCCTTGGAAAATTGAACAATGGCATCGTCAGTTTGATTGGTTTTTCTGAGAACACTACCGAGATTATTATACGCGATGGCAAATTTTGGATTGATTTTTATAGCTTCTTTATAAGAACGAATGGCATCGTCATACAGTTCAAGCATACGATAAGCACTGCCCATATCGTTGTAAGCATAGGCATAATCACGGTTTAAAACAACAGCTTTTTTGTAATCTTCAATAGCATCATTGTAATTCCCTTCTTCAAAAAAGATACTACCTCTATAGTAATAAAGTTGAGGATGCATGTTGTCGAGCTCTAACCCTTTATTGAAATCTTCTTTGGCTCCATCTCGGTCATTTTTTTCATATTTTATTTTTCCTCGCATGAAATAAGCATTAGCAGTAGGTTCTAGTTCGATGCATTTGGAAAAATCTGCCAGAGCTTCATCTAAATTTTTGAGTTCATATTTAGCCACACCGCGGTTGTAGTAGGCTTTGCTAAAATCAGGCTTAAGAGCTATGGCTTCGTTAAATTTTAAGATAGCTTCTTTGTACTTCTTATTGTCCAGCAAGGTAGTAGCCATGTTGTAAATACGCTCAGCTTGCTGAGGATCATCCATTTTGATTTTAACCGTGTCAGTTTGCCCCTCCATTTTCATCATGAGGAGAAAAATACTTGTAATGAGCAAAAATTTTCTCATGTGTAAATTTTTTAGCAAAGATAGTGATTTAAAGAAAAAATTATAATTTTATTACATGAAAAGAGTAATGGTATTGATTATGGTTTTGTGGAATTCTTTTGCTTCAGGTCAAATTAGAGAGCCTTACGTGGCTGGAAAGTTTTATCCAGCTGATAAACAGGTTTTAACAAATTACTTGGAAGAGTTGTTTAAAGAGGCAAAACTTCCTACCTTTACTAATCGAGTTAGAGCTATAATTGTACCTCATGCTGGTTATGTGTATAGCGGAAAAGTGGCAGCTCATGGTTTTGCTGTTTTGCAAAATCAAAAGAAATATAAAAATGTGTTTTTGTTGGGTGGCAGTCATGTTGCTGCTTTTGATGGAGCTTCGGTGTATGTAGGGGATGCGTGGAAAACTCCTTTGGGAACAGTGCCTGTGAATAAAAAAATAGCTGAAGAGCTTAGAAAAATAGATGTTTTTAAAATGGATAATTCGCCGCATGTTACAGAACATTCTCTTGAAGTAGAATTACCTTTTTTGCAATATGTTTTGAAAGATAGTTTTAACATTGTTCCTATTTCCATTGGCACGCACGACCATCGCTCATTGAAAAAAATTGCCAGTGCATTACAAACGTATTTTACAGAAGAAAATCTTTTTGTCATAAGTACCGATTTGTCTCATTATCCTCCTTACAATGATGCAGTTCGCCTGGATTCATTAGTGATTAATAGCATTTTGTCTGGAGATCCAGAAAAATTTGCTAGTCAAGTCGCAGAAAATGAAAACAGCAATGTTCCGAATTACTTAACAGCCATTTGTGGATATAGTGCAACATATGTTTTATTGCACCTTGTGAAGAATAGCGGTAATTTGACTTTGCAAAAATTACATTATGCTAATTCTGGGGATGTATCATACGATCACCAGCGAGTAGTAGGTTACGTGGCTATTGCTATCACAGAAAATGATCAAAGATCTGAAAAGGCGGAATTTACTTTTACAGAAGAAGAAAAAAAACTTATGTTTGCTATTGCTCGGAGTGCTATTGAGTCTGTTTTGTTTAATAAACCAATGCCTGATTTTACTAGTAAATTGACTCCACGACTTCAGGAAAAATGTGGTGTTTTTGTTACGCTGAAAATTGACAACAAATTGCGTGGCTGTATTGGCACTTTTAGGCAGGATAAGCCTTTATGGCAAAACATTAAAGAAATGGCTATTGCAGCAGCTTTTCATGATACACGATTTTTGCCACTCACAAAAGAGGAATATGCTCAAGTTAAATTGGAGATTTCTGTTTTAACACCCATGCGTAAAATTTCTTCCATCGATGAAATAGAACTTGGCAAACATGGAATTTACATAAAAAAAGGATGGTTAAGTGGAACCTTTTTGCCTCAAGTAGCTACCGAACAGGGTTGGACAAAAGAAGAATTTTTAGGTCATTGTGCAAGAGATAAGGCTGGTATTGGATGGGATGGTTGGAAAGATGCAGAAATTTATATTTATGAAGCTATTGTAATTGAGGAGTAATTACAACAACGATAATTTTTCCAAGGTGAGTTTTGCAGCTTTTTGCTGTGCTCCTTTGAGAGTAAAGTCTATTCCTTTTTCGTAAGGGATGTTATTAATAACAACTTGAACTGTAAAAATTTTTCGGCCATTTTCATTAGAGACGTCAATAAGTTGAAAGTCGTAAGTATGCTTATTTTTTTGACACCATTCGATGAGTTTGCTTTTGTAATTTTTTTCCTGGAAAAGAATGTCGTCGATGAAAATTTTCTTGAAAATATTTTTTAAAATGAATCTTTCGGTTAATTTGTATCCACGATCAATGTATATTGCTCCGATAAAAGCTTCGAATGTGTTACCTAAAACATGCTGATTTCTTTTGTTGGTTTAAATTGGTAAAAGCGAGTTTAACCCAATTTCCTCTCCAATCCAATCTAACGTTTGACGATTAACGAGTCTATTTTTCATAACGGTTAGTTCGCCTTCAGTTGCAGAAGGAAATCGTTTAAATAAATATGTACTGACAATACCATTAAGGATAGCATCTCCAAGAAATTCGAGCCTTTCATTATTTACGGTATACCCGAACCGCTGGATTTTATTGGATTTTAGTTGCAATGCCTGCTCGTATAAAAAAAGATTGTTTGGCCAAAAACCAAACAACCTATAAATTTTTTTAGCTAATGACGGTGCAAAGAACTTGCGTAATATCACATTAGCCAGTATATTTAGCGAATGCTATACAAACATTATGTCCTCCAAATCCAAAAGTATTGCTTAGAGCATATCGAACATTTCTTTCCTTGGCCTTATTAAAAGTAAAGTCCAAAACTGGGATATCGGGATCGTCCGTAAAATGATTGATGGTGGGCGGTACAATATTGTTTTGAATGGTTAAAGCAACAGCTACAGCTTCAATAGCACCTGCAGCACCTAATAAATGCCCATGCATGGATTTGGTTGAGTTGATAGAAATTTTATAAGCATGATCGCCAAAAAGCCTTACAATAGCTTTAGGTTCAGCAATATCACCTACGGGAGTACTTGTACCATGCGTATTGATGTGATCAATGTCTGTTAGTTGCAAACCTGCATCGTTTACTGCATTTTTCATAGCAATAAGAGCGCCTTCCCCTTCTGGATGTGGAGCAGTTAAATGATAGGCGTCTGCAGAAAGACCGATTCCTACTATTTCAGCATATATTTTTGCTCCACGAGCAAGTGCATGATTGAGTTCTTCAAGAACTAATCCAGCTCCACCTTCACCCATGACAAAACCATCTCTGTCTTTATCAAATGGGCGAGAAGCTGTTGCAGGGTCGTCATTTCTCGTTGAAATGGCTTGCATAGCATTGAAGCCACCAATACCCGTAGGAGTAATGGCTGCTTCCGAACCCCCAGCAATCATTACATCCGCATATCCATGGCGTATAAGCATTACAGCGTCAGCAATGGCATTAGCAGATGAAGCACAAGCAGACACTGTGGCATAGTTTGGACCCATTAAGCCATGTAACATACTGATGTGGCCAGCAGTAATATCAGGGATCATTTTGGGAATTAAAAAAGGACTAAACCGGGGTGTGCCGTCACCTTCAAAGAAAGCCTTAATTTCTTGTTCCAACGTCAAAATGCCCCCTATCCCAGATGTCCAAACTACACCAACGCAAGTTTTGTCAACTTTTGAAAAATCTATTTTGCTATCTTCAATGGCTTGATTAGCTGCTACAATTCCGTATTGAGAAACAAGATCAAATTTTCGTAGTTCTTTTCTGTCAAAATATTGTGAACCGTCAAAATTTTTTACTTCACAAGCAAATTGTGTTTTGAACTTTGAAGCGTCGAATTTTGTAATGGGTTGAGCACCACTCACCCCGTTGATGAGGGCATTCCAAAATTCTTGTACAGAATTACCCAACGGAGTAATGGCTCCCAACCCTGTAATAACAACTCGTCGTCTTTCCATCGATCAGCTTATTTTTTCCCGAGTTTTTCTTCAAGAACCTTAATAGCTTCACCTACGGTGTTGATGGAGTTGGCTTCTTCGTCTGGGATTTGGATGCCAAATGCTTTTTCAAATTCCATGATAAGTTCTACTTGATCCAATGAGTCAGCACCCAAATCATTGGTGAAACTTGATTCCATCTTTACTTCTGATGGATCAACACCCAATTTGTCTACAATGATTGAAATAACTTTTTCAGCAATTTCTGACATGTTTGTATGTTTTTAAAATTTGCATGCAAAGAAACAAAAAATTTTTGAATTGAAAAAATTAGGGAACATTACCCAATGTTTATATAGTCCAGAACAGCTTTTTTAAGCTCTTCGTTTCGTTCTTCTTCAGATAAACTTGCTAATTTTTCACGCCAAGTGCAGTCGTTGTAAGATTCTAATTGCTTTATGGTGTAATTCAAAACTTTTTCTGGGAAAACATTATGCTTGAGGAAAATTTCTTTGGTTGAGGCCAATGCTTGAGCCGATTCGTAACAACAGGTAGGCAAGTTTGATAATTTTTCTGCAATATGTTTGTTTTCTTCAAGGAAAATGTTTACATTTACATAAGTTTTTTCAGCAAAATCAAGCGAGTCAGAATCCATTAGTCCTTCACGTGCAGCAGCAGCTATTCCTGCTAGCAATAAATGCACATTTGCAGCTCCATCAGGAACACGAAATTCAAAAGTGGGTTTTATGGATGTATCCAAAGCATCTGGAATTTTTGCTTGTGGGTTGGCCGTTTTAATCATTTTTTCATATTCATTACTCCAAGAGAGAGGAACACGAATAAGGGCTGACCTGTTAAAATCTCCCCAACAAACTTTCGTTGGGGCTTCTTGATTGGGAACTAAACGAAGATAGCTGATGGGTACAGGATTACCAAAAGCTGTCAGTGCGGAAGAATATTTTAAAATGCCGGCAATGGCTTTTTGGGAGTACTCTGACAGTGTTTTGTTTTCTAAAACAACATTTTTCCCTTCTAGATCACGCAATTGTAAATGAATGTGCAATCCGCTACCAGCTTTGCCCAAAGAAATTTTTGGAGAAAAACTAACTTGTACATTATATTTATATGCAAGATTCCGTAAAATCCATTTTGCTAAAAGTAAGCTATTTGCAGCTTTTTCAAGTGTTGTTGGAATAAACTCAATTTCATTTTGTTCGTAAGTAAATTTTTCGTCTGAAAAATTACCTACTTCGCTATGAGCGTATTTAACTTCAGCTCCTGCTGCTGTCAAGTGCATGATAGCTTCTTTCTTGATTTGTTCAAATTTGATGAAAGGAGTAGATTCGTGATATCCTTTCTGATTCGTAGCCAAATAAAGCTCTTCTTTCGGGTAAATTATGTAATATTCCAGTTCACCCATAGCCCAAAGCTGCAGTCCGGTTTCTTCCTTGAAAGCCTGATCTGCTTTAAAAAGTATATTGTCAGGACTGTAATCAAAAGGATTGCCTTCTTGATCAAAATAACGACAAAAGATACCCAAAGAAAGTTCTTGTGAAAATGTATTCAGAAAGGCAGTGCTCAACTGGGGAACAACATATAAATCGCTTTTGCCAGACTCGAGATATGGGAAAAGACTGCTACCATCGACTCTTTCTCCAAGTAGCAAAAGATGCTTGAGCTGTTCTCGCGATTGGACGGCAAAATTTAGGGTCTTTATTCTTCCATCTCCGCCAACATAGTGGAAATCAATAAACTTGATTTCACATTTTTCAATACATTTTACTAGGTCTTTCCAAGAAAAATCTTTAGGGGACTTTTCTAACATTTGAACAAGAGGAGAAACTCCCAAGGTTACAGTTTCTTTTTTGCCCATACAAAATTTTTACAAAAATAAAACTTAATTTATTAGTACAAAATGAGCATCCTTAAATGAAGGCAAGATGGATACGAGAAATTAGTGATGTAAATTAACGCCAATGAGGTTTAAAAATTCGGTGCGTGTTTCTACTCGCCTGAAAGCACCTGTAAAATCTGAAGTGGTTGTGACGCTATTTTGCTTTTGAATGCCTCGCATCATCATGCATAAGTGGTGAGCTTCAATTACGACAGCCACTCCTAGCGGATTCAATGTGTTTTGAATACATTCTTTAATCTGTGTTGTAAGTCTTTCTTGAACTTGTAATCGACGAGCAAAAGCGTCCACTACGCGAGCAATTTTGCTTAATCCGACAATATATCCGTTTGGAATATATGCGACATGAGCCTTTCCAAAGAACGGAAGCATGTGATGTTCACACATACTATAAATTTCAATATCTTTCACAATAACCATTTCTCGGTAGTCTTCTTTGAACATAGCTGAACGTAAGATTTGTTCAGGATTTGAATAATATCCGTGTGTAAGAAATTGCATGGCTTTAGCCACCCGTTCTGGAGTTTTGAGTAAACCTTCTCTATCTGGGTCTTCACCAATTAGTTTCAAAATTTCACGATAATGGTAACTTAATTGTTCGATGGTTTTTTCATCATATTGGTCAATACGAGTATAACCTTCTACGAAGTTGTCAAGAAGGTTTTCATGTTTCATTGCTGGACACATTCTTGTTTGTTTTTATTCTCCAAAATATTCTACAATGTTATTTTCTGTTTCGTGCAATTTAATGCTATGCAGCTGAACATGAGGAAACTTTTCTTGTAATTTTCGATGTAGGACTTCCCAAATAGCAATAGCTAAGTTTTCCGTTGAAGCCAATTTCCCTTGCATAAAATCAACTTCCAAATTCATGTTTTTATGATCGATTTTTTCGATAACTTCCTCGCGAATTAATTTTGAAAGATCTTTAAGATTAATGAGCATACCTGTAGATGGATTTACTTCTCCTTTTACGGTTATATACAAAGTATAATTATGACCGTGCCAGAGAGGATTGGAGCATTTTCCAAATAAAGTTAAATTCTCATCATCCGAAAGTTCAGGCCGAAATAGTCGATGAGCAGCATTAAAGGTTTCCCGTCGGGTAATGTATACAATTTTTGACACGTCATCTAGGATTTTTGCTTAGACTGAATTTTTGTCATGATAGAGGAAGAATGGTATTTTTTGAATTCTCCATCTTTTTTTATGATAATTTTTATCCCAAGAAAAACAAATACAAGAGCCATCGTAGCAACGGAAAGCAGGACAACAATAACCAAACTGCTCATGATAATTGCTTAGCCATTTTCACAATAAGTTCTGCTAGTCGATTAGAATAGCCCCATTCGTTGTCGTACCAAGCAATGACTTTAACCAAAGTACCGTCAATAACTTGTGTAAGTAGAGCATCGAAAATGGAAGAGTGAGAATTATGGATGATATCTACACTTACAATGGGATCTTCGACATATTCAAGGATTCCTTTGAGTTCATTTTCAGCAGCGTGTTTCATAGCAGCGTTAATTTCTTCTTTTGTTGTAGCCTTTTTCAGAATGGCTGTTAAATCTACTACAGATCCGTCGGGAACAGGGACACGCATGCTAATACCATCCAACTTTCCAGCTAATTCTGGGATTACAAGACCAATAGCTTTAGCAGCTCCTGTGCTTGTTGGAATGATAGATAATCCTGCAGCTCGTGCTCTTCGCAAATCTTTGTGAGGTGCATCAAGAATAATTTGGTCGTTCGTATATGCGTGAACTGTATTCATGAAACCATGCTCGATACCAAAGCGCTCATGCAAGACTTTTACCACTGGAGCAAGGCAATTGGTGGTGCAGCTGGCGTTGCTCACAAAAATATGGTCGGGTTTTAACATATGGTCGTTCACTCCAAGAACAATGGTTATATCTACATCTTCTTTTTTATCGGCTGGGACGCTTAATGCAACGCGTTTTGCTCCTGTCTGAATGTGTTTTTCTAAATCAGCACGCTTTCTAAATTTTCCTGTACATTCTGCAACGATATCTACATTAAGATCTTTCAACGGAAGTTCCAGAGGATCTTTTTTAGCAAACACTGGAATGGATTTGCCATTAATAATTAAATGAGTTTCGTCGTAACTCACTTCGCCGGGGTATTTTCCGTGAACTGAATCGTATTTCAACAAGTGAGCCAGCACCTTAGGTCCTGTTAAGTCATTAATCGCTACAACTTCAATTTCATCTGAAAATCTCTCCAAAGCACGATATAACAATCTACCAATTCGACCAAAACCATTGATGGCAATTCTTTTTTTCATAGTTTTTTTTAACAGCACAAAATTAGATAATTTTCATTTAACATTTGGATTTTTTCAATTATGAGAAAATTTGCAGGGTTTGAATGTCTTTTCTACAAACGCTTTAACAAATACCATGATGTTTATCATGCCCTAAATAAGTCAAAAAAATCGGTAGTTTATATTATAAAAATTTTCGAAAATTTTCATAATTTAGCTTAAATATTTTAATATGGTAACCATTCACACCTTTGTTTTTAATGATTTTGAAGTAAATACGTATGTTGTTGAAAATGGTCAACATGCGCTTATCATTGATCCTGCTATGTATAAAGAAGGGGAGCTTGATGTATTTTTGAAATTTTTGCAAAAAAGAAAACTTAAACCCATTGGAATTCTCGTAACTCACCCTCATCTCGATCATGTAATGGGACTTGATTCATTCATAAAACACTATGATATCCCGATTTATATGCATCCGGAAGGAGAGTATTTGTACGAAAAAGCTCCTTTGTGGGGTACTTTGTTTGGCTTTCCTATGCCTGAATTGCCACCTATTGAACCACTCAACGAAGGTATCCAAGAAATTGCATCTTTTCGTTTTAGGGTAATTTCAACGCCTGGTCATGCAAAGGGTTCGGTTTGTTATTATTTTGAAGAACAGCAAGCCCTCTTTACAGGAGATGTTTTGTTTAACGGGTCTATTGGAAGAACCGATTTAGAAACAGGAAATTACAATAAACTCATTGAATCGTTACAAAAAATTTATGATCTTTTTCCTTTGAATACTATCATCTATCCAGGGCATGGGGATCCTTCTACATTAGAGGATGAACTCATGAACAATCCTTTTCTGGATGAAATTAAGTGATCCGATAGTTTGTTTTTAACTTTGCGATCTAAACATTTGTCATGGCAATTACGGTTTTTAAGTTCGGTGGTGCTTCGGTTCGTGATGCTGCCTCTGTTAAAAATGTTTTAACCCTACTTCAAAAACAACGCTTTGAAAAACTTGTTCTTATCATTTCGGCAATGGGTAAAACCACCAATGCACTTGAACAACTTTTTTATGCTTTTGTTGAAGGGAAAAACATTACGTCTTTTTATGAACAAGTTTATTCTTTTCATTTCCAAATTATTTCCAAGCTTTTTGATAAGACTAAAGACGAAAAACTTTATACATCTCTTGATGCTTTATTTTCTTCATTGCTTGAAAAACTACATCAACCATATGATGGACAATTCAACAAGTGGTACGATCAAATTGTTCATTATGGAGAATTGTTTTCATCTCTCATTTTGTATCATTACTTATTAAAACAGGGTTTAAATGTAGCTTTTCTTTCAGCGTTAGATTGCATTTATACGGACAATGCTTTTAGAGAAGGGAATGTGCAATGGGAGAAAACCTGTGAAGCCATACGACATTTTGTTTTACCTGCTTTTGAGCTACATGACATTGTAATTTCGCAAGGTTTTATTGGACAATCTGAAAGTGGCGATCCCATTACACTTGGTCGCGAAGGTTCTGATTATACAGCAGCAATTTTTGCTTATGCCCTGGATGCTGATAGTTTGACCATTTGGAAAGATGTGCCAGGAGTGATGAATGCTGATCCTAAACATATACCACAGGCAGTTCCTATACCCCATTTGTCGTTTAAGGAAACAGTCGAATTGGCTTACTATGGAGCATCCGTCATTCACCCAAAAACCCTAAAGCCTCTGCAGAATAAAAAAATTCCTTTATATGTTCGTTCTTTTATTGATCCATCCTTGCCAGGAACACGTATCGACGAACATCCTGATGAAATTTACCTTCCTTTTTACATTATTAAATCCAATCAAGTGCTCATGAGCTTTTTCCCAAAAGATTTTTCCTTCGTGGATGAATCAAATTTAAGTGCAATTTTTGATGTCCTCGCCCGTCATCATGTTAAAATTCGTCTCATGGAAAACACCGCTTTGAGTTTTTCAATCTGCTTCGATTATGATCCTTTTAAGCTTGACTTTATTTTAAAAGAATTATCTTTAAAGTTTACGATAAAATATAACCATCCCTTGGAACTCATTACAGTTCGCCATTATCAACCCGAGATGACTTTAGAGCATTTAATTAAGAACAGAAAAATTTACCTAGAACAAAAAACACGTGTCACCTGGCACATTTTAGTAAAAGAAGTGTAAGACCTTCATTTTTTGCTGAGTTGGCTTGCAAAGGCAAGGAAAATCCCAAGAGCCATGCTAAGGATCGCAGCAAAAAGTACTCTAAATTCTTCAGGTAGCAAGAAAGTTATCGTGTGTGCTGGTATCCAGAAAACCGGGATGGTCTTTTTGAGGACAAATCCCCAATGAACGTCCCAGTCTAATTTTTTTAGAAGTTCACCTACCCTTATGGGCTTAAACAGTGCAATGAATCGCCCTTGATGTTCTTCGATGTGAAGATCTGTAATTTTATGTGTTGTCATAAGAATGGGAGCATAAAAAATGTTCATGAAAAGACTAATGCAAAAAGCTGTAAAAATTTTGAGGCTTGTTATAGGGCCAGCCATGGAAGAGGAGGATTTTAAACCAAAATAATCTAAAAAAGCTGGGGTTCCCGTAGCAAAAACTTTAAAAGCTAAGAAAATAGTCCATCCAAGTATGCCCCAGATGATTGCCTTTGGAAGGTAACCAAAAGATATGGAAGGATAATAACCACGCCGAATACGAAAACCAATAGCTTCTCCAAGTGTTGACAAAACAGCAAATTTAATAAAACTCATAAGGAATCCATGTTCTTTGCTCATCCAACTAAACCATTCAAATGCTGGTTTAAAAAGAATAAAAGGCAAAAAGATGATGACTAGAATTACTATTACGAGCAAATCGCTTTTTTTCATGAGTGATATGTTTAATTTTTCTTCTCTTTCAATCGATTGAGGGCTACTCCTATTTCTACACTGATTAAATTAGAGCGGTCTACATGCTTATATGGGCGTATGGTCTTTCCTTGGCTTGTATACGAGAAATCTTGATTAAGGAAATTCAAGGGGTAATAATGGATGCGAATAGTATAACGTTTTACGGTAAATCCTACAAAAGCCGAAGGCATAATGAGTTCCACACGATTAGAAAACCATTCTGAAAATTTGTTGGTTCGATTGGAGCCATTAAACCATTTTTCTTTATAATGAAATGGAATATCCAGATCTCCACCTAAAGTAATATAAAAGGGATTTTTATTTTCCAGGTCACCTATTTTTATTCCCAAGGGAACATGAACGGTATAAGCTCTGAATTTTCGTTTTGTAAAGGTAGTGTCGGTGTAGCGAGCAATTAACCCTAAATTTCTTATACCCATGCCAATATACATGCCGAAATAATTAGAAAAATGAAATTGATAATACTCAGCAAAATTGAACCACCATGTAAGTCGTGGATCTTGGGTAGTAAATAGCGTGTCGTTAAACGATGAGTAAGTTAACATTAAGTCCATCCCACTAGAAAAGTACGTTTTCACCTGTCCGTAATTTTTTGAGAAAACGATTAAAACAAATAAAAATAACACTGCTTTTTTCATAACTTTTAATTTTTATGGGTTATTTTAATGCGTGCGTCCACAACAAAAATTTTATCTCCGCTGGCAAGGAGAGGATTTAAGTCCAATTCAGCAATTTGAGGGAATGTGTGAACGAGCCAACTTAATCGAACAAGAATCTCAGCCAACTTGTCTTTATTTACAGGTTCAAATCCACGAGCTCCTTCCAGCATTTTTTTCGAACGAATAGAATCAATCATATACATTGCTTCTTCGAAAGAAAGAGGAGCGAGTCCTTGCACCACATCTTTCAACGTTTCAACAAAAATGCCACCAAGCCCAAACATGATAAGATGCCCAAACTCTTCTTCTCGAGCACTGCCCATGAAAAGTTCAATCCCTTTCAACATGGGTTGAATAAGTACAGCTGTGGTGTCAGGGATTTGAATAAGTCGCTTAAATTCTTTGCGTAGGGTTTCTTCGTTGCCCACATTTAGAACAACGCCTCCCACATCGGTTTTGTGTATGGGCCCTACAACTTTCATAACTATTGGATAGCCCAATTCCTGAGCTTTGGCTGCCAAAGTGTTTTCGTCGTTAGATACAGCTTCAGGTACGGTAGGAATACCAGCAGCACTCAGGACCGCCGAGACATTTTCAACACTTAGATAGCCCGAAGTAGAAAGAACGATTTGTTCAATGCGTGCTTCGTCCATGGGAATTTTTTTTTCTTCGTTTGCAAGGAATGAGTTCATATATTTTGCAAAAGCTGTACCAAAATTGACTTCATCTGGGAAAAAGACATTTCCTTTTTGGATGAAATACTTGATTTCGTTTTCCACATTCATTACGGACGGGAGGATAGGATAAATGGGCTTTGGAGAGGTTTTCATATGTTTATCCAGAACCTCGTAAACATCGTATACTTCAAATAGTCCTGGACTTCCGAAAATTACTGGAATAGCGTCAATATTATCAAAAATATTAACGCAATAATACAAGATTTGATCAAGTTGTTCAGCAGTTCCAGTAGCTAGAAAATCGATGGGATTGTTTACCGATGAGCCAGGGAAAAGTTTTTCAGCTAGTTCTTGTTTACGCGGATGCGTGATCGGTGGGACATGAATACCGTTTGTTGAAAGAACGTCTGTAAGCATAACAGCTGGGCCTCCGGCATGCGTTACGATGGCAACATTTTTTCCACGCGGACGAGGGAATTTAAAAATTGAGGCCATGGTGGCAAGTTCTGATCTTCCATGGCAGCGTACGATGCCAGCTTTTCTAAATAAGGCTGAAACAGCTGCATCGTTTGTGGCCATTGCACCCGTGTGGGATGAAGCAGCACGACCACCTGCTTCGGAACTTCCAGCTTTGATAGCAGCAATTCTACACCCTTTTTGTACTAGTGAACGAGCATGTTTTAAAAGCTTTTGAGGTTTCCTAATGCTTTCCATGTACAGCAATTTAATAGGAGCACTTTTCCCTTCTTCGTAGTTCTCGTCAAGATATTCTAAAATGTCTTCTACGCCTAGCTGAGCACTGTTGCCAACACTAAAAACATTTGAAAATTTAAGTCCAAGAGGGATACTGCTTTCCATAATGAAAACAGCCGTTGCGCCGCTACCACTGATAAAATCTATTTGACCTGGTTCCAAAGTAGGAATAGGCGTTGTAAAAACAGAGGCATGATAGGGAGTCATAACGCCAATGCAGTTAGGACCAATTAAACTAGCACCTGCCTCATTGACTATTCGTACAATTTGTTCTTCAAGGTGTTTCCCCTCTTCGCTTTCTTCACTAAAACCTGCGCTGAAAATAATGAAGGCTTTTACTCCTTTTTCCTTTGCTAGAATCTCTACAGTTTCAGGGCAAAATTTAGCTGCAATAGCAAGAATGGCAAGATCAGCTTGTGGGATGGATTTTACATCAGGGTATGCTTTTATTCCCTGGATCTCACTTTCTTTAGGATTAACTACATATAAGGAACCACTAAACTTTGTGTCCACCAGGTTTTTTACCACTTTTCCACCAGGTTTTTTTATATCGTTAGAAGCACCAACAACTACAATACTTTCGGGTTGAATCAATTCTTTTCGTATCATAACAATTTTTTTGTCAAAAATACGCTCTTAAAAATTTTATGAAAATATGAAACTAATCTGTATAAAACAATAACTTTGCCCTCAAAAAAACATGCGACCTTTTTTGTTGAATGTACTAATTGTTTTATCCCTTTGGGGATGTTCGCAAAGCTCGAAGCAAAATGCAGTTGTTAAGGATACTAACAAAATTGTTGAACGAAGAGCTTTTGATACACTTCTTACTGATGTATCGCTTTTTTTAAGTGGAAATAAGTTGTTTAAGCCTTCTGCTTGTCATGGCAATGATACGACACGGGCATATGTGGAATACAAGCAATTACTGGATAGTCTATGGTCTTATGCTGTCTCCACCAATATTATTCCCATGAAGACTTGGGCTTCAACATATTTGCCTGAAGGTAAGCAAGATTCAGGAAAGTTGTTCTATCCTTTTGGAGGACCAGATATCCTTTATCCTTTTATTTTTTTCCCTTCTATGAAAAAATATTTATTATTTGGCCTAGAGCCTGTAGGGAAGCTGGTTGATTTTACAGAGAAATTGCCAAAAAACTTTTATTACAGTTTACTTGTTAATCTTCAGTCTGCTTTAAGAAAAAATTTTTTCAGAACCATTGATATGACAAAATATTTTGCTTTAAAAAAGTACGAAGGATCTTTGACCATTGCTTTACTTTATTGTGGCCTTACCAAGCAAAAAATATTGTCTTTACATTTCATTCAATTATTGCCGGATGGAAAAGAAAAATTAATCCCATACGAACAATGTAGCATTCCAAAACCTGATGGATTTTGTTTAAAAGTCATGGATTCAACTGGACGGATCCAAGAAGTCGACTATTTTTCAGTAAATGTGATTAACGATAAGCTCATACAAAGTCCTTTCTATGCTTACTTACGCAATTTAGATTCAAACTGGTATGGCATGACAAAAGCTGCATCCTATTTGATGCAGTTCGAGCATTTTACATTAATTCGCGATATCTTTTTGTCTAAAATAAAACTGCTCTTAACAGATGATACAGGAGTAGATTATTCCCTTATTAAAAAGCATTTTTCATCTGTGCAACTTTTTGGATTCTATCATCCGCCTATTTCTGAATTTTCTTATATCAAGCAAAAAGAACTTCAGGAAGATTATAAAAAGCAACAAGTTATACCCATTGTTTTTAAATATGGTTATGGTAAAGGGAAAAAACTTATTTTAGCAAAAAATAAAATTTTATGAAAGGTATTGTTTCTCAAGATATTGTAAAAAAAGCTATGGAAGAGGTTGGTATTTCTTCCATGGGTAAGGCAAGCATCAGGGAAATAAAGAAAATCGTAGATATTATTGAAGAAAAAAGTGGGGTTCGATTTATTCGTATGGAGATGGGGATTCCAGGATTGCCGCCTGTGCAAATTGGAACAGAAGCTGAAATCGAAGCTCTGAAGAGAGGTGTTGCTTCTATTTATCCTGATGTAATGGGGATTCCATCTTTAAAGGATGAAATTTCTCGTTTTGTGAAAAATTTTCTGGATATAGATGTGCGGCCTGATGGCTGTATTCCTACAGTTGGCTCTATGCAAGGTGGTTTTGCTTCTTTTTTAACTTTACAGAGAATAGATAAGCAAAAAGATACTTTGTTGTTTTTAGATCCAGGTTTTCCTGTGCAAAAACAGCAAGCTAGAATACTGGGGAGTAAATTGGTAAGCTTTGATGTATATAATTATCGAGGAGATAAATTGCGAGGTAAACTTGAAGAAATACTTTCTGGCGGGAAAGTATTTGCATTGATTTATAGCAATCCTAATAATCCTGCTTGGATTTGTTTTACCGAAAAGGAATTGCAAATTATTGGAGAGGTGGCTCAAAAATATGATGTAGTTGTTATCGAAGATTTGGCATATCTGGGTATGGATTTTCGTAAAGATTATAGCCATCCTGGGCAGCCGCCTTTTCAACCAACAGTAGCCAAATATTATGATCAATACATTCTGTTGATTAGTAGTTCAAAGGCCTTTAGTTATGCAGGACAACGGATCGGTATGCTTGTTGTTTCTGATGCACTGTATCATAGGGAATTTCCTGATCTTATTCCTTATTTTGGCACAAGCAATTTTGGACATGCTATGATTTACGGAACCATTTATGCTTTGAGTTCTGGAACAGCTCATTCCGCTCAATATGCTTTGTTGGCTATTCTAAAAGCTGTGAACAATGGAACGTATAATTTCCGTGATGATGTAATTATTTATGGTAAGAAAGCTGCTGTCATGAAAGAAGCTTTTTTAAATAATGGTTTTCAACTGGTTTATGATCAAGATGATGGAGAGCCTATTGCTGATGGATTTTATTTTACCGTTAAATATCCTGGTTTGACGAGCGATCAATTGCTTTACGAGCTTCTACAGTATGGAATAAGTGCCATTTCTTTGATTACCACTGGTAGCGAAAGTCAAGAAGGCATCCGCATTTGCGTGTCTTTGGTGGGTATGGATCAAATGGATGATCTCAAAAAACGTTTAGACTTATTTAGAAAAGAACATCCGCAGGCTTAACTTTTACCCAAATTGACCTTTTCGATTATTTGTTTTCTTTTCTAAATTTTCGTCTTTCTTTTTTCTAAAATGCTGATTATTAGTAGTTTAAAATATGTGATAAATATCATTATGCAACATGATGAGTTGGTGATTTTTTTTTAATTTACTTTTGTATAAAAAAGCATGAAATCAGATCTCGAAATAGCAAGAGCTGCAAAAATGTTGCCTATTCAGCAAATTGCTGAAAAATTGGGGATTAATCCAAACGATCTTGAATTGTATGGCAAGTATAAAGCTAAGGTGCCTCTTGAATATATAAATGAAGAAAAAGCGAAGCAGGCTAAATTGATTTTAGTGACAGCTATCACACCAACACCTGCTGGAGAAGGAAAGACTACAACGTCGATTAGCTTAGCCATGGGTTTAAATCGATTAGGTAAAAAAACCACAGTAGTTTTACGGGAACCTTCTTTAGGTCCCGTATTTGGTGTAAAAGGAGGGGCTGCAGGGGGCGGTTTTGCTCAAGTGTTACCCATGGAAGATATTAACTTGCATTTCACGGGAGATATTGCCGCTGTGGAAAAAGCTAATAACTTGCTAGCTGCACTTATTGATAATCAGCTTCAGTCGAAAAACAAAAAATTTCGTTTGGATGCTCGCACCATTCGTTGGAAGCGTGTACTTGACATGAATGATCGTGCTTTGCGTCAAATAGTAATAGGACTAGGAGGCACGGCCAATGGTATACCACGCGAGACGGGCTTTAACATCACGGCAGCATCTGAAGTAATGGCCATTTTATGCCTTTCTAAGGATATTAAAGATCTTAAAGAACGACTTGGGAATATTTTCATAGGCTTTACGGAAGACAAACAGCCAGTTTTTGCTCGGGACTTGAACGCTCAAGGAGCTATGGCAGCTCTTTTAAAAGATGCTATAAAACCCAACCTTGTGCAAACCATTGAAAATACGCCTGCAATTATTCATGGAGGTCCTTTTGCTAACATCGCTCAAGGTACTAATTCGTTGTTGGCTACAAAACTGGCCTTATCTACTTCTGAGTATGTGGTTACAGAGGCGGGTTTTGCAAGCGATCTTGGAGCAGAAAAATTTTTCGATATAAAATGTCAAGTAGGCAATCTTAGGCCCAATGCAGCTGTTATTGTAGCTACCATTCGAGCTTTGAAATATCACGGTGGAGCCAAAAAAGAAGAATTCTCTGTTCCTAATGTAGAATATTTAAAGAAAGGATTAGCAAATCTAGATAAGCATATTGAAAACATGAAATACTTTGGATTTAAGCCTGTCGTGGCTTTGAACCGTTTTGATTCTGATACGGAAGAAGAAATTGAACTTGTTCGTGAGCGATGTGCTGAATATGGTCTAGAAATGGCTATAAACGAAGGATGGGCTCGTGGAGGTGAAGGTGCTGTTGAATTAGCTGAAAAAGTCTTGGATGCTGTAAAAGAATGTCCTTCCTGCTTCCAGCCTCTTTATGATGTAAATTGGGATCTTGAAAAGAAAATACATACCATTGCTACGAAAATGTATGGAGCTGCTGGTGTTGAATATTCTTTACAAGCTCGTAAAGATTTAAAGACCATTCGTTCGCTTGGCTTTGAAAATCTTCCGGTTTGTATGGCAAAAACACAGCTTTCACTGTCTGATAATCCTGATTTAAGAGGGCGGCCAGAAGGTTTTATTGTGAATATCCGTGAAATCGAATTATCTTCTGGAGCTGGTTTTGTCGTGCCTATTGCTGGTTCTATCATGCGTATGCCTGGGCTTCCTGAAGTACCAGCTGCCGAAAATATCGACATTGACGAGCAGGGTAACATTTGCGGCTTATTCTAGCTCGAATAATTAATAGACTTTTAGAAAGTTAGCACAAGCAGTGCTAACTTTTTTATTTTTGTGAAAAAAACATGCAGCTTTCTCGAAAATGCGAATATGCTTTTCTGGCGCTTATCGAATTAGCAAAAGATAAGCAATTAAAGTCTATTCAACAAATAGCCGAAGCCTGCGATATTCCTAAGAAATTTCTTGAGCAAATTATGACCATTTTGAAAAACGCAGGATTGATACAAAGTGTAAAGGGTGCACATGGCGGTTACAGGTTGAAAAAAAAACCAGAAGAAATAACCATAGCTCAAATTATACGTTTAATCGACGGTCCTATAGCTCCCGTACGATGCGTTTCTAAATATTTCTACGAACCTACTCCCATCGAAAGGCATGAAGGTTTTTATCTACTTATGATAGAAATTCGCGATATGATACTAGATAAGCTTGAGAAAACGACCATCAAAGATGTTTTGCATATGAAAAAGTAAAACATTATGAAAAACATATTAAAGAAAACATATATTTATTTTATTTTAGCGGGTATGCTTTTGTCTTTAAGTTGGCCTATGAGAGGGTTGCCTTTGCTTCTTTTTGTAGCCTGGGTACCCTTTTATTTTGGCTTGTATTTCCTTGGAAAACAACAAAAAAAAGCTTTTAGTTATTTTACGCATAGCATTTTAACTTTTTTAGTTTGGAATGCTGCGACAACTTGGTGGATTTGGAATTCAACAAAAGTTGGGGCACTCGTAGCCATCGTGGGGAATACTTTTTTGATGTCGGTGGTTGTATGGATATACGGATGGGTCCGGCGAAAATTATTTCAAAATGATTTTAAAAGTTTTCTCCTTTTTCCTTTTTTTTGGGTGACCTTTGAGTTTTTGCATTATAGATGGGAACTTGCTTGGCCATGGTTAACTTTAGGAAATGGTCTTGCTACCCTCCCACGGTGGATTCAGTGGTATGAATTTACGGGCGTATTAGGTGGTTCGCTTTGGATTTTATTCATCAATCTTGCTTTTTTTATCTTGCTCTTATCTTTTGTGAATAAAAATTTTGCGTGGAAAACGGCTCGTCAAAGAAACATTTTTTTACTTACCTTTTTCTTTTTCTTTGCAGTTCCATTGATTTATTCATACTATCGATACTATTCTTATAAGGAAAAAGTTAATCCAGTGCGTGTGCGTGTAGTGCAGCACAATGTTGACCCGTGGAAAGAAGAATTTACGCTAACGGCAGAGCAAATATTGGATAGAATTTTCAAGCAATTGTCCTCTGATTCTATTCAAAACATTGATTTTATTGTTTGTCCTGAAAGCGCATTGCAAGAGGGGATGTATGAAGATGAATTTAATTATTCTTTTAGTATTCCTGCAATTGTTGAGAAAATAAAAACCTCTTTTCCTACAGCTGTTTGTGTGACGGGTGCGTCAACTTATAAAGAAATTCCTGCTGATCAAATAGGTCCTGCCACGCGAGCACATGGCGATGGAGACTATTACTATGAAGCGTATAACACTGCCCTTTATGTAGACAGTTCTGGTGTGAAAGAAATTTACCATAAAATAAAGCTGGTGCCAGGTGTTGAAAGGATGCCTTATGCTTGGTTGTTTAAACCACTAGAAAAACTTGCACTAGATCTTGGGGGAACAACAGGAACGCTTGGCAGTAGTTCGGGACCAGTCATATATACTGCGGGTAAAGTTCCCGTAGGGACAGTAATTTGCTACGAAAGTGCTTTTGGTGAATTTTTTTCGAGTTTTGTTAAGTCTGGAGCTCAGTTGCTTTTTGTTATAACCAACGATGGTTGGTGGGGAAATACCCCCGGACATCGACAACATTTTTTGATGTCAGTCCTGAGAGCCATTGAAACTAGACGTAGTATTGCTCGTGCTGCTAACACAGGCATTTCTGCTGCTATAAATCAACGTGGAGATATTCTGGTGCAAACAAAATATTGGGAACCTGCTGGTTTTACGGTAACTTTGAACGCAAACGACAAGCAAACAATCTATACTCTCTATGGAGACTATTTGGGACGTATGTCGCTCGTAGTTGTAGTTTTAATTCTTCTTGCAACCATTTCTTTTAGTTTAGCCAAGTATAAGAGCAGATGATGTTGCGATATTTTAGATTGGTTAAATTTTCACACACCATATTTAGTTTGCCTTTTGCATTGGTGGGTTACTTTGAAGGTGTGAAGGGCATAAAAGCTTTTTCGTGGAAAAATTTTATTCTTACCTTGTTAGCTCTTGTGTTAGCTAGAACAGCAGCCATGGCCTTTAATCGATGGATAGACCGAGATATTGATGAAAAAAATTCGAGAACTCGAAATCGAGAAATCCCTTCTGGTATAGTTCGACCTTATGAAGCTTTATTCCTTGTTATATTTTCTTCTTTGTTGTTTATGGTTGATACGTATTTTATCAATAAGTTAGCTTTTTGGCTAAGTCCTGTGGCCTTGGTGGTAGTGTTGGGATATAGTTTTACAAAACGCTTTACTGCTTGGTCTCATTTTGTACTAGGTCTTGGGTTATCCATTGCTCCTGCTGGAGCATATATTGCAGCTACGGAGACACTTAACATTTATCTTGGATGGGTGGTGTTTTCCGTTTTTTTATGGGTGGCTGGGTTTGACATTATTTATGCTTTGCAAGATGAAGAATTTGATAAAAAATGGGGGCTTTATTCTATTCCTGTTGCACTAGGACGATATCGTGCTATACGTTTAGCTTTTGTTTTGCATGTATTTTCTTTATTTTCTCTTTTCTTTTTTGTACAATGGATTAACAAAGGTTTATGGGTGTGGGTGGGATATGTTTTGTTTGTTTTGCTAGTACTTATTCAACATATTTTTGTTTGGGCTGGGTATGACAGAAAAATACATTTGAATTTTGGACTTTGGAATGGAATGGCGTCGGTAATGTTTGGTGGTTTGTATTTGTTTGACTTTTTAATGCATTAGTAAGGATTTTTATTCGTTGAAAAAATTTTCCAAAAAGATTTGACTAGGAGAGGGTTCAAAAAAAGAAAATCCTAAGTCATGCCAAGACTCATCAATTTTTTGAACAATATCTTTTTTCATGACGACCATGTCGGGCCATGGGGAATGGTGGGGAGAAGCTTTTTTATTTTTGCTGGATGCATTCACAAAAACAAAAGGAGCAGATGAATGTAGCAAAATGTCTCTCAATGGATCGACAGCAGAAAGAGCAAACCATAATTGTAAATGTTTAGGCATGTGTTGCCAGGGCTTATCCATTGCTACAATGATTTTATTCTGTACGGCTTCCTGATTTTCAAAAAGCCAGTGTTGGACTTCTTCGATATTTTCATGGTAAATAATGGCAATTCTTTTGCTTGCCCACTCGTGAGAAAAGGGAAATTTTGTTTGCTCATAATTAAAGGATCTTTTTTGTTTGTAGGTAAAAGTAGCATCAATAGCCACCTTTCCTCCATAAGCAAAACTACTAGCTGCGTGATCAAGTACATCCAAGGGACCTTTGGAAAAAATCAAATCCGTTGGTAAAGAAACATGTTCATCTATGGCGTTTAGTATAGATTCTGGAATTTGAATATTCGTGGAATTTTCAACGATGATTACGATTTTGGTTAAAGACAGCATGCCCAAACTCCAAATAGCGTGAACAGCTTTTTCTGCGGCACCCTGATAAGAATTATTTATGCTTACAATTGATAAATTATGAAATCCACCTTCCGTTGGGAGATACAAATCATGGAGCTCTGGAAGAATCATATGCTTTATAAGAGGCGTAAACAGTTTTGTCGTAGCTTTCCCTAACAGTTCATCTTCTTTGGGGGGTATTCCAACCACTGTTGCTGGATAAATAGCATTTTTTCGATATGTTATGAGTTCTAAGTGAAATACTGGATAGTAGTCGGGAACAGAATAAAAGCCTGTGTGATCTCCAAAAGGTCCTTCAAGGCGTAGAGGTTCTTCTGGATCGACATAGCCTTCTAGCACTATTTCACTTTCTGCAGGAATTAGAATGGAATTGGTAATTGATTTTACGAGCGTGAGTCTTTTATTTAGCAAAAAGCCCGTTAGCATATATTCTGAAATGCCGTGTGGTAAAGGAGCTGTTGCTGCGTAAATGAGAGCGGGTGGACCTCCTAGCGTTATAGTCACAGGCATGCGTTTTTTTAATTTTTTCCATTTTTCAAAATGAATGGCCCCGCCTTTGTTAACATGCCAATGTAGACCAGCTGTGCGTGAGTCAAAAATTTGCATACGATACATGCCCATGTTTTGTTCCCCCGTCTCAGGATCAATCGTATGAACGAGTGGTAGCGTAATAAAACGTCCTGCATCTTTTGGCCAGCAAGTAAGAATGGGCAAATCATCAAATGTTAGATGCCGATCTAGCTTTGCTTGACAAGGAGCTCGTTTTACTACATGGGGCTTTGTTTTAAGTAAACGTTTAAGTATTGAAAAAGTAGTTTTGTTAAATTTAAATTTCATCAAAGAAGGGAGGTTGTGCAGGTACGGTAAAACATTTTGTAGTGAAAGGTAGGAATTTACTAGTTCTTTTCGAGCAAAAATGTTCATAAAAACAGGAAAAACTGTTCCTGTATTTTGGAAAAGGATAGGCCAACTATTTTCTTGGTGGTGATAGATGCGGTCGGCGATTTCTGTCATTTCAAGAAATGGTGAAACAGGCTTTGTTATTACATGCAAGTTTCCTTCAGAAGCAAGTTTTTTTACAAGTTCCTGTAAACTCAAAATGTACATGGTTAATTTTTATGCAAATTAATAATTTTTGTGAGGAGTTGTTGATGAACATATTATGACTTGTGGCTGATATTTATCAAAAAGGGTTTAAAATGAAAGGGATTTGCAAAAAGCAGCTTATTTTTAATACCTTTCTACACTAGGCTACATCTTAATTGTGGGATTATTTTTTGTTTATAACATGTTTTTTAGCATAAAATGATTACTCAGCAAAAAGTTAAATTAATTTTGTCCATCATCAAAATAACAAATATGGAAAAACATTCAAACATAGTTACATTTAAAGGGCAACCTATTACCCTTGTTGGTAAATTGGCTCAAGTAGGTGCAGTAGCCGAAGATTTTCAAGTTGTAGATACTGATTTAAAACCTGTTCGTCTATCAGATTATAAAGGTAAAATAGTGGTTTTATCGGTGATGCCTTCTGTGGATACACCTGTATGTGCTTCACAGACAAGAAAGTTTAATGAATTAGCAACTGCTCTGAAAGATGTTGTGATCATTACCGTTTCTATGGATTTGCCCTTTGCGTTAAAAAGATTTTGTGCTGCTGAGGGCATTTCTAATGTTATCGTTACAAGCGATTATAAAGACCGAGACTTTGGATTCAAATATGGTTTTTACATAGAAGAACTAGGATTGCTTGCGAGAGGCGTTGTTGTTGTCAACAAAGAATTCAAAATTTCTTATGTGCAATACGTACCAGAAATAGGTCAGGAGCCCGATTACGATAAAGTTTTAGCTCATCTTAAAACTTTGTAAGCGATAATCTTGTAAAACAAAATAAGCTGCCATCTGGCAGCTTATTTTTTAGAAGGATGCAAAAGAAATTTAATTTTTTACAAATGAAGTAGAATAAGTAATGCCTTTTTCTACAATAGTAAGAACATAATAGCCTGGTGTTAAATCGTGAATATCAAGTTTGTAGAGATTATTTATTTTTTCAGGACTTTCTTGCAAAACAATTTTATTTGTTACATCAATTACATGAATGACAGGATGCTCTAATTCATAAAACGAAAGATCAATATTTATTTCGTCAGTTGCTGGGTTAGGGAATGTACGAAGAGAGTGGGAAATTTGTTCGAAGTCGTTTGTATTGGTTGCACAAAGATTACGTCCATTGAGTGTAGTAACATTTGAATTGGTAGGATCTAACCATGGTTTGAGACGTTTATCATTTGAAGTTCCAATACCTGTGAAGTGTTTGTCCATGCGACCATAAATGTCGGGTAGATTTGTATTGTTACAATCTGAGAGGCCGCCAGATAAAGTGCCAACGACGAGCTTATTTTGATTAAAAAGCGGAGACCCCGATGATCCTCCTTCTGTAACTCCGTGACCATTGGCTGTTGCTGCCCAATAAACTTGCCAGTGTGTCGTTCCATAAGTGGTCAAAGTGCTGGTGAATGTACTTATTTTCTTCATAGCTCCAGCAGGATGATGTATGCCTACGCCGCTTGTTGCGGGTGTTGTAGAAATGCTCCAACCGTTGAAATAAGGGTTTATGGTAGAGGTAAGGTTTTCTTTTAATTCGCATAGAAAGAAATCTGAACCAGATTGGGTTTGTCCATAAGTGTCAGAAGCTCGATAATAAGCTCCTGTGAGAACCTGTGAGGGTCCAGATTGAGTCCCCGTACAGGTTGTTGCTTGATAATTGAAACGGAAAGTCCACTGGAGTAGCTGAGCATCTGTAACTGGTTGACCATTCCCTGATACACTGCAATGATCTGCCATTAGAAAATATTTTTTACAATCTTGGTTGGTATTATTGACCAACGATCCAGAACAAAGATAAGTGCCATCACTTAATACCATCGTTACTTTAGCAACACCACGAATTTGATCTCTCCAGTTATCACCTTCTGGACAAATAACATTTACATGACAGGTTCCAACTTTTGGGTTATTTTCAAAGGGGGTTGAGCGGTAAAAATAAGCTACTTTATCGATTTCAAAAGCATAGTCAGTCGTTCCCTTGGGAATAAATAGTTCCACGACAACCTCATCTCCAGGGATTTCTTGCGTAGCCATTACAGGAATATCATAATTGTTGTTTAATTCGGTAAAACCCCCTATAACGAATTTTTTGTCGGGTGTGTATGCGTAAAATACCATGCCTGGTTTTAAGTGATAGTTAGAAAAATACAAGCCTAAAGCTTGAGCATCAGGAATTTGGATTCTTACACGCCAAACGGCAGAACCATCTGGTAAGTAATCCCACAAGCCGCTGTTGTCAGGTCGAATAACCGTTTGAACAAAGACCCCATTGCGGTATCCTTTTCCCTTCATGGCCATCTCTTCATCTTCTTGAGCAATACGTTGCATGTCGGGTTTGGGAAGCAGTATTTTAGGAATGTCTGTTGTTTGTAAATTCCATTTGAAACTCACGGGAGTTCCAGGAACATTTTGCTGGGCTTTGATGTTTATTATGTTCCAGCACAACAATAACATTACAACAAAATAAACTTTTTTCATACAACGGAATTTTGGCAAATATACTTTTTTAAGTTATGACTAAATGTGGGTAGAAAAGTTTATGTTTTTTGATGTTTTTTTTGCGTTGCAGGGAAAAGTACATTGTTTAGAATTAATCTGTAGCCAGGAGAGTTAGGAAAAAGATTTAGATTTGTAGGGGGATCGTAAACAAAATGCTGGTAATCTTCAGGATCGTGACCTCCTAGAAAGGAGAAAAAACCTTTACCGTATTCTGCATAAATGTATCGTACTTCATTCAGCTGCTTATTATCTGCGAGGACAACTACATAGGGTTTTAATGTTTTAGGATTAAAAGCAGTGGTTTGTCCCATAAAACCTCGAATAATTCTTTCATGATCTTGTGTGAGAATAGTTGGTATAGGGTCCCATTTTGCTGAAAACTCAAAAAGTACAAATAAATCATCTTCTTGTCTTATCTTTGGGCGTGTTTTGGTGACATCAATATTTGATTTAGCATATTCGTAAGGGCTTGTGTAAACGATGAAGTTCTGAAAAGCAAAGGTTTTAGAAAAATCTAGTTTTTGTTGAAAATTTGGGTCAACAGGATCGCCATCAAAGGGCTCTGGGCAAATATCAGTGTTTTCGGCAGCTAAAGCTATATCAATGCTCTCTGGGGCGCTACACATGGCAAAAAGATATCCTCCTCCCAAAACAAAATCTCGAATTTTTTGAGCCACTGCAAGTTTGAGTTTTGAAACTTTGTTGTAGCCATAAAGTCGAGCAATGCGTTGATCATCTTCAACTTGTTGCTGATACCATGCAGTATTACGGTATGCAGCCCAGAATTTCCCAAATTGTCCAGTAAAATCTTCGTGATGCAAGTGTAGCCAATCATAATTCAGTAATTTATTTTGAAGTACCTCTTCATCATAAATCACATCGTATGGAATTTCGGCATAAGTTAGGACAAGCATTACAGCATCATCCCAAGGTTGATAATATTTTGGAGCATATACCGCAATCCGAGGAGCTTTCACTAGCTTAACAATGTCCATATTAACATCGGGTTGGGCAATGTAATCTTTCATTGAAGTAACCTGTGCATCTGAAACAACTTCGTATGAAACTTGTCTAATTTGACATTCTGCAATAACCTTTTGAGAATAGCCTGTTAAAAAGCTGCCACCCCGATAATTTAGCAACCATTCAACCTCTAGTCCGTTTTGCAAAATCCAATAGGCAATGCCATAAGCTTTAAGATGATTTTTTTGTGTTTCATCCATAGGAATTAGAAGCTGTGTTGCATTAAGGTAACTTACAAGGGCAAGATAAAAGAGGACCATCCATTTTTTCATAATGATATGCTTTTAAAAAGGCACAGTATCATTTTCTATGCCAGAAGGGAAAGTGTCAAGGTCGTTATTCATTTTTGACTCAAGGTAAATTTCATGGTAGTTGTTGTTTTCCAAATCAAGCTCTCTTAAATAATTAATTGCCAAAGTATAGTCGGAGTCAGTTTCTTCGTAAAAAGTTGCAAAATTGGGAATAAACTTGAGCTTAACCGTACCCAGGGGACCGTTTCTGTGTTTTTCTATAATAAGTTCAGCTGCGTGCTTTTGATCTTCTGGTATGGCATTTTTGTTTTCAGTATCTTTAAAATAATATTCTGGACGGTAAATGAAGAGAACCAAATCAGCATCTTGTTCAATAGATCCAGATTCGCGGAGGTCTGAGAGTTGAGGACGTTTTGTTCCTGCACGTTTTTCAACTTCACGGCTTAATTGTGAAAGGGCAATAACAGGAATATTCAGTTCCTTAGCTAAAGCTTTTAGCGAACGAGAAATGGTAGCAATTTCAACTTCACGATTAGCATTTTTATCGACTTTAGCTGTCATCTGTTGCAAATAATCTACCATGATGCACTGGATATTGTGTTGTTGTTTCAGGCGTCTAGCTTTAGCACGAAGCTCAAACACAGACAAAGAAGGAGTATCGTCTATAAACAACGGAGCACGAGAGAGTGTTTCAATTGAATTTTCTAGGATTTTCCATTGAGTTTTAGATAGTTGACCTCGTCGTAGTAAATCAGAGGGAATACGAGTTTCAGAAGAAAGAAGCCTCATAACAAGCTGTTGCGAACTCATTTCTAATGAAAAGATAGCGATGGGGATGTTATGTTCGACAGCCATTTTCCTTGCCATATTGAGCACAAAAGCTGTTTTCCCCATACTAGGCCTAGCAGCAATAATGATGAAATCAGAAGGTTGCCAGCCTGCTGTCAGTTTGTCAAGAGACTTGAAACCGCTAGGGATACCTGTCACTGATTTTTGGCTTTGGAATGCTTTTAAAATGTTATCTTTTACTTCATTTAAGATGTAAGATATGGAACCTCCTTTGCGTTTTAAGTTTTCATCATTGATTTGAAAAAGTTTATTTTCGGCAGCATCGAGCAGATCAAAAACATCCATACTTTCTTCGTGAGCAGCATTGATGATCTCGGTAGAAACTTCTATGAGTTTACGTTTAATGTATTTTTCCACAAGAATGCGAGCATGATATTCGATATTGGCTGCAGAAACGACACTATTGGAGAGTTGAATAAGATAAGCAGGACCGCCAACTTTTTCGAGTATTCCTTCTTGTTTTAGTTCTTCAGTTACTGTTAAAATGTCGATAGGCATGCTTTTAGCAAAAAGATTTTGAATGCTTTTGTAAATAAGTTGATGATTTTCTTTGTAAAAAACTTCTGGATGCAAAAAATCAATGACGGTGTTTATGGCTTGCTGATCAATAAGTAAAGCACCTAACACGAAGGGCTCAACGTTTTCAGCGTTAGGTGGAATTCGTCCATGCTCAAGAATATTTGTTGGTGATAAAGAAAGTACGTTACTATCAGCTTTTTTTGTCTTAGCCATGGTGCTTTTTTTAACTAGCAAAATTACAGGAATTAGTTCCACAAAGTCAAAAAACTTATTAAAAAGTTATTAGAAGGTTACTAAAAGGTTATTAAAAAGATTTAACATAAATTTGCCATAAAAAATGGACGATAGACAATTGCTTTTAAAAATTTACTCCATATTGCTTTCTAAAAAGGCTCAAGATCCTGTGTTAATTCATTTCGATGAGAAACAAACACTTTACGATTATTTTTTTGTTTGTCATGGTGAGTCTAGGGTACAAGTGCAAAGCATGGCAGATGCTTTGTTAGAAGAATTAGTCATGGACGAAAAAATTAAACCATCGCATGTGGAAGGATATCAAAACGCAGAATGGGTTTTAATGGACTACGGTTCTATCATAGTGCATATTTTTCAGAAACCGTTTCGAGAACATTATCGCCTTGAAGATCTGTGGGGCGATTTTATTGATACTTCTTTTTTGTCTCATGCTGAAAAAACCTCGTTATGAAAAAAGTTAGATTTAATCCTTATTGGTTGTATGCGGCTTTTATTCTTTTAATGTTTTATTTACTATTTGCTAAGCCGAGCACAGAAGTCCCAGAAATTACTTGGCAAAAACTTGAAACAGCCTTACGTACCAAAAGTGTTCAAAAAATTGTCGTTGTGAACAAGGAATTCGCTGAAATTTACTTGCGTCCTCAAGCATTGAAAAAGGATGATTTCAAAGACGCTGCTGGGCAAAATTTGAAAGCATACAACGGACCTCATTATATATACAAATTTGTAACTCCTGAAGCTTTCGAAAATCAAGTTCTTTCAACCATTGAAGATCAATTTCGACAAGACACCATAGGAAAAACACCAGATCAAAAAGTACTATTGGCAAGAGAAAAATCGATTCCTATAGTCCCAGAAACACGAACAAATTGGGCTAAAGATTTTTTTCTTTATTGGATTCTTCCCTTTGGTATTTTAATTCTGGTATGGTATTTATTATTTCGCGGAATTAGCAAAGGTCAAGGTGGCGGTGGTCCTGCCAATATATTTAATTTTGGTAAGTCTCGAGCTACAGTTCTAGAAAAAGGAGAGCATGTAAATGTCACCTTTGAGGATGTTGCTGGGATGGATGAAGTGAAATTGGAGGTGCGTGAAATAGTTGATTTTTTAAAGAATCCTCAAAAATATGCTCGTTTAGGTGGCAAAGTCCCAAAAGGTGTTTTACTTGCTGGTCCGCCGGGTACGGGAAAAACGCTCATTGCTAAAGCTGTTGCTGGTGAGGCCAATGTTCCCTTTTTTAGCATCAGTGGTTCTGATTTTGTGGAAATGTTTGTCGGCGTAGGAGCATCGAGAGTGCGTGATCTTTTTGCTCAAGCTAAACAAAAAGCTCCTTGCATTGTTTTTATTGACGAGATCGACGCTGTAGGTCGTGCTCGAAGTAAATTTAATATAAGTGGGGCTAACGATGAACGCGAAAGCACGCTTAATCAACTTTTGGCTGAAATGGACGGTTTTTCATCGAATTCTGGTATTATCGTTATAGGAGCAACTAACCGCGTGGATATTTTGGATAAGGCTTTGCTTCGTCCTGGGCGCTTTGATCGCATCATTTATGTTGATTTGCCAGAACTCAAGGAACGAGAAGAAATTTTCAAAGTTCACATGCGACCTCTAAAGCTTGCTCCAGATGTTTCAGCTGAGGTATTAGCTCGTCAAACGCCTGGATTTAGTGGAGCAGATATAGCTAATATTTGCAATGAGGCAGCTCTCATTGCCGCTAGAAAAAATAAAGATGCCGTTGAGTTGCAAGACTTCCTTGATGCCATAGATCGTGTTGTAGCCGGATTAGAAAAGAAAAATAAAATCGTAACGGAAGAAGAACGACACCGAGTTGCATTTCATGAAGTAGGGCATGCGGTCGTTAGTTGGTTTATAAAGCATGGAAATCCATTGATTAAAGTTACCATAGTACCTCGTGGAAAAACCCTCGGAGCTGCATGGTATCAGCCAGAAGAACGACAGTTGTCTACATGGGATCAACTCTTCGACGAGTTGACTGCTTTGCTTGCTGGTCGCGCTGCCGAAGAAGTATTTCTTGGTGATTTATCTACTGGGGCTTTGAATGACTTAGAACGAGCTACTAAACAAGCATATGCAGCTGTTGCTTATTTTGGCATGAGCGAAAAATTAAAAAATATTAGTTACTATGATTCATCTGGATCGCAAGAATATTACTTTTCAAAACCATATTCTGAAAAAACTGCACAAACGATCGATGAAGAAGTTGCTACACTTATTCAAAAAGCTTACGATAGGGCTATACAAATTTTGAAAGAACATTTCGAAGAAGTAAAAAAACTAGCTCAACTTTTGTTTGAAAAGCAAATTCTTTTCCGTGAAGATTTGGAGATGATTTTAGGTAAAAGACCTTTTGAAGAATCTACAAATGTTTCTTCCGAAAATGATACACAGACCTCAACCCATGTTGAAAATAATCAAAGAGCTGAAACATCATCTATAACTGATTCACAACAAAAGTCGAATGAAGCTCCAATCTCATGAGCGAGAAAGAAAGTTTTTTAAAAAGATTTAAGTTTCCAAGTAAGTCCAGCAAAGAATACCTTCCTGCTGATCTACCTACTGATTTTTTTCAGGAAGAAGAGGAAAAAAATGTAAGTGTTCTTTTTGCTCAACGATTGAAAGAGGCTGGAGGTGAATTCTATTTTGCTCAGACTCTAGAAGAACTTTCTGTTGCTTTAAGTGTTTTTTTGGTACGAGAAAAAATAAAAACCCTTTATTGCACGAATGAGATACTTCTTTCGCTTTTTAACAATCAAGAATTTAACATCCTGAATGATAAAGATAATTTGGAAAACAACGAAGCAACAATAACAGAATGCGAGTTTTTATGTGCAAGGACAGGTACCGTTGTTATGAGTAGTTTTTTAAGTACAGGTAGGCGAGCGATTTTTGCAAACGATATCCTTATTGTAATTGCTCAAACTTCTCAGGTGGTTGCTGACATTTACGATGCTATAGATGCCTTGATGATGAAGTACAGAAAAAACACACCATCGTTAATTACCTTTGTAACAGGACCTTCTAGGACTGCCGATATTGAAAAGCAACTGGTTTTGGGTGCCCATGGTGCCAAACGTTTAGTAGTTTTTTTGTATGAATAAGCTAGAGAGTTTTTCTCTTAGATCCATCACTGCTCTGATTTATGCTGGTCTTTGGTTATTGGGGTGTTTATATGCTGTGCCATTTTTGACTGTTTTAACAGGTTTTTTTGCAGTAGCTGGTGCTCTGGAGCTTTACAGTTTGTTTTATCGTCCAACTTCTCAGCTTTTTAAGTGGTATATTGCTTTGGGGGTTGCTTTATGGTGGATCGGATGGATGTTTTGGTTTTTTATGCATTATTTCACATATGAACATGAAAAGCTTTTCTATCAGCACATGATGTTTTTTGGTGGAAGCTGGTTGTTTTTTTTGCTTGTGGGGCTTTGTTGTTTTGCAATTGCTAGAAAAAATATTGACCTTTTACCTGTCGCAGGTTTTATTACATTTCTTTTTTGGTATATTTTTTTCCCTTTACAGGGTTTAGTTTTAGCTGCTATCAGCAATCATGTTTTGTTTTTTAATCAATTGCTTTATGTTTTAATGGTGGTATGGAGCTTTGATACGTTTGCATACATGGTTGGATCTTGGTTTGGGAAGCATTTATTGATTCCTCACATTTCTCCTAAAAAAACATGGGAAGGCTTGTTGGGCGGTTATGTTTTTACTATGCTCGGAATAATATTATTTGCCACATCGAATAAAGTTAAGTTTTTTCCGGAATTTCTTTTTGACTCAAGTGTAATTATGTTTTTAGCACTCATGGGAGATCTTTTCGAGTCAAAGCTTAAGAGAAGGGCTGGGGTAAAAGATAGTGGTTCATTATTACCAGGGCACGGCGGTGTGCTAGATAGATTGGATAGCTTACTTATGGTTTCCTTATTTTATACGGCTTACAATGTAGTAAAAAATTTAAATATTTTCTGATATGTGGCGCATACATCCGGTGGGAAAAAACCTTGTTACAATGGTGGGTATTTCTTCGTTTGGGCTTATTGTTCTTTCTTACTTCCTTTTTCCACCTTGGCCTTCAGTTGTAGCTATGATTTTCTTTTTCTCTTTTTATTTACTTGTGAGATATTTTTTTCGCTATCCTGAAAGGAAAATAGTAAAAAATCTTGATTCTCGTAATGTAATTTCACCTGCTGATGGCGTCATAGTGGTTAATGAAATGGTTGATATGGATGTATTCCCAGAAGGGAAAGCCCGACAAATTTCTATTTTTATGAGGTTGTGGGATGTGCACTTAAATTACGTTCCCGTAGAGGGGCAAATTATGCAGGTAAGGCATTTTAAGGGCAAGCATCTTGCAGCTTTTTTACCAAAATCTTCGCTTGATAATGAGCATGTAGATTATTTTATTAAAACTTCATCGGGAATTATTCTTGTTCGAGAAATAGCAGGACTCATTGCTCGTCGAATAGTTCCTCTAGTTAATGAAAACGAACGTCACAAAGCAGGTGACGAATTGGGTTTTATCAAGTTTGGAAGCAGGGTAGATATTTTCCTTCCACCTTCGTCAGAAGTTCAAGTGCAGCAAGGGCAAATCGTTAAGGGAGGGCAAACACAACTTGCCATTCTCCCGCTTAGTTCAGAAAAGTTTTAATTATCATTCCTCCTTCCAGCATTTTGAAGAATCTTCCTGCGTACTGCAAGATGAGATGACTTCTTACTTTAAAGGGAAAAGTAAAATTTTTACATAATACTGGGTAGCAGTGCTTCATAGGCTTTTTTAATAAATAACGATGATAAAAGTGGATTATTTTTAGATTTTTTCTAAATAGCTGTAATTTTGGCAGTGAAAATGAAAAAGCTTGGGAAGGCGTATACAATTTCTGCTTGAATATATTTTGTTTCGTTTGCTCCTAGCCATGGTAAGATTTATGCCATGGATAGGTGTATATGCTTTGGCTTACCTGTTGGGAAAAGCTATGCAATGGATGCGTTATAGAAGAAAAGTTGTAAGTAAGAATTTACATCTGGCATTTCCTTCTGCTTCAAAAAAGGAAGTAAGGAAGCTGACCCGAAACTTTTATCAATATTTTTCTCGTGTCTTATTGGAATCATTAAAAGGATACACGACTCATGCAAAAAAATTAAAAAAAAGATATATTTTAAAAAATCCTGAAGTCATTCAACAGTATTTTTCTAGAGGGAAGACTGTAGTTGTATTAATGGCTCACTTTAACAATTGGGAATGGTTTTCTGTCGTATTACCAGAAATTTTAAATGTAAATCAATTTGCTTTATACAAGCCTTTTAGGAATTATTTGATTGATAGATTTATTCATCACCATAGGGAAAAAAAGGGTATGAAATTGTATTCTATTGAAGAAGTTGGGATTATGGTTCGTAAGGCGCTGCAAAGTCCTTCAGTGATGATTTTCTTATCAGATCAGCGGCCAGCTCGGACGGAGTATCATCATGCTATTTGGACACCTTTTTTTAACATTAATACACCATTTCCACAAGGAGCTCAAGCTGTTGCTAAAAAATTTAATTTACCTGTTGTGTATGTAAGTGTTAAAGAAATTAACAAAGGAAAATATTTGTGTACCTTTGAACCCATTTTGAATGATGTGGCCACGGAAAATGATGTTATGAAATTTTATGTAACTTTACTTGAACGTGATATTAAAGAACAACCCTCAAATTATGTTTGGTCCCACAATAGATGGAAATATTTAAATTTAAACATATGAAAAAATTTTTGTTCATCGCAAGTTTTGTTTTATTTACCTTTAGAGCTTATGCTCAGCAGGATTATGAAAACATTGTAGATCAATTTTTTACATTGTACTCAAAAGAAGCTCCAGAAAAGGCAGTGGATTTTCTTTTTACCACTAATCCTTACATGGATATCAATTCTGAACAGGCAAAAAAAATAAAAGTTCAATTAGGGACTGTGACAGCTCTCATAGGTGACTTCTACGGTTATGAGCTTATGCGAAAAGAGCAACTTGCTCCTAGCTTGGTTTCTCTAACATATCTGGTTAAACACAAAAGACAGCCTCTTTACTATACATTTGTTTTTTACAAGCCCAACGATAAATGGCAGATTCTAAATGTTCGATTTGACGACAAATTAGAAAACGTTCCTTTGAATAAAAATGAGCGACAATAATACCATCGTAATCATTGGTCGGGGCAATGTTGCTTATCATCTTGGCCAGCTTTTTCGTGAGCGGGGAAAAACGGTTTATTATGCTCTATCACGAGGGGAAGAGAAAACTGATGAAATGCTGCTCTTGAGCGAAATACCCACCAATGCTTTGATGTACTTGATTAGTGTTAAAGATGCTGCTTATGAGGAAGTTATTTCTCAGTTAAATGATAAATTGGAAGGTATTGTCGTTCATACTTCAGGGACTTTACCTTTGTCGATCCTAGGAAAATTCAAAAAGAAGGGTGTTTTTTATCCTTTTCAAACTTTTAGGAAAGAAATTCCTTTGTGGGAAAAAGATTTTGCCATACTTATAGAAAGTGACGATAGCTTTGTGGCTGAGCAACTTCTTTCTTTAGGTAAAGAATTGACAGAAAATGCTATTCAAGTTAATGAAGAAACACGCAAAAAAACGCACTTGGCAGGAGTTATAGCCTCTAATTTTGTAAACTATTTATTGCATTTATCGTATGAAATCTTAGCTGAGGAAAAAATTGAAATTCATAAACTCTTGCTTCCATTGGTCTTGCAGACGGTGAAGCGAATTAAAATCGATGATCCCATTAAATTTCAGACAGGACCTGCTGCGCGGAATGATCGAAACATTTTAGACATGCATCTCAAAATGTTAGAAAACAAACCTCAGTTAAAAGAAATATATCTATTTTTGACCAATCAATTACTATCTGCTTATGACTTCGAGAAATTATCGGAACAAGTTAAGACAGATAACAACATTCATTTTTGACTATGATGGAGTGTTAACCAATGGAAATATCTATTTAGGTGATAACGGCCTCATTATACGACAAGGCAACGTGAAGGATGGTTATGCCATTCAGTTAGCATTGAAAAAAAACTATAGAATCATTGTTATATCAGGCAGTGACGATGAAAATATTCGTTTGCGGTGTAGTTTTTTTAAAATCCCATATGTTTTTATGGGGGTTTCTGATAAAGCTAATTTTTTAAAGCAATTTTTAAGTGAGCAAGGGCTTCGCAGGGAGGAATTGCTCTACATGGGAGATGACATCCCTGATTATAAAGCTATGGAGTTGGTTGGTCTTAAAACTTGTCCAGCTGATGCTGTCCATGAAATTAAGAGTATTTCAGATTATATTTCACCTTTTCGAGGTGGTGAAGGGTGTGTTCGCGATATTATTGAACAAGTTTTAACCATAAAAGGAGATTGGTTCGATGAAGAAGCTCATGTTTGGTAAGATAGTTGCTTTTTTTCAGTTGATCCGATGGTATAATTTATTGATTGCTGCGGGCGTATTTTATTTTACTCGTTGGTTTTTGGTCGAGGCTTTTCTTTCTATGGAGAAGGTTCACTCTCCTTTTAATGAATGGACTTTTTTATGGTTAGTTGTCAACTACTTACTTATCATGGCTGGCGGTTATGCTTTAAATGATTATTATGATGTAGGCATGGATGAAATTAATCGAACTGATAAAACCATTTTACGCAGGAAACTGCCGATTGAAACGGGTATAAGAACTTTTTTTGTGTTGGTTTCGATAGGCCTTCTATCAGCTTTAGGTCAAGCTATTGTGATAAGGGAAAAATATTTATTTATTTTTCCGGTTTTTGTAGCTGGATTGTTATGGTTTTATTCCACTAAGTTTAAAAGAGATTTTTTCTGGGGTAATTTTAGCATTGCCTTGTTAGCTTTTTTAAATGTATTTTTAATTTTTTTACATTACATGATGCTTTTTCCTATTGTAAAAGACATTCCCACGTATGTTTACCCTGTGATTTTTAAATTAACTTTTTTATATGCTTGTTTGGCGGCGATAGTTAGCTTCATCAGGGAAGTGGTTAAAGATATGCTTGATATAAAGGGAGATAAAGAATTTGGATGCAAAAATTTTCCCATTGTGTGGGGGGTCAAAAAGACAAAACATTTTCTTTTGGTGTTGGAAGTTATTTTCCTTCTTTTTTTGGCGTTCATGGTGTATTTTTTATCGGGTTTTCGTTCACACTATGTTTTTTTGTTTTTTGTGGTGGTTTTAGTACCGTTTTGGATTTTTGTCATTCGAGAAACGTGGTCTGCAAAAGAGGAAAAAGATTTTAAACAACTCGCTCTTTTATTAAAAATATATATGATTGCAGGGATTCTTTCTATGCAATTAATTCCAGAAAGCTGGGCGTAAATGTTTGAAATGATTCAACGATATAAATTGGTTCTTGTTTCCAAGAGTCCTCGACGGCAGGAACTTTTGAAAAGGATGGGTTTGCAGTTTGAGGTGAGAAATGTTGAGGTAGATGAAATTTTCTCTACATCAAAACCTGATGATATTGCTAAAGAAATTAGTTACAAGAAAGCTTTAGCTATTCCAACTGATTGGTTAAAGAGCGATACATGGTTTATTACTGCTGATACGATTGTTTGGGCAGACGGAATAGTTTTTGGAAAGCCTAAGGACATTAATCAAGCATATGATATGCTAAAAAAACTAGCTGGTCGCACGCATGAGGTTTATTCATCCATATGTTTGAGAAACATGGATTATTTTGAACTATTATGCGATCGTACTGTGGTTATGGTTGCTCCCATGACGGATGAAGAAATTTGGTATTATATTTCTCAGCATAATCCCATGGATAAAGCAGGATCATATGGTGCTCAAGATTGGCTTGGAATTAGTAAAATAGTTCGTATTGATGGTTCGTTTTATACAGTAATGGCCTTACCGACACATCTTTTGCATGAAGCTTTAACTAAACATGGGATAGTATATTACAATAATGTATAACATGCAAGGTTTTGAGAATACCCCAAACGATGTGTTTCATTTTCAATAAATTATGAAATTTAAAAAAAATTTTTTCGAGAGCATGCTTACTTTTAAAAAAATGCTATAATTTTGCAATCCCAATCGTGGGAACGAAAAAAGAAAAGCAAAAATTTTTAAAGAAAATTTTGTCAATTCAAAAAAAGGTTTTAATTTTGCAATCCAAAAATTGAAAAAAGAAAGTTCTTTGAAATATTGTGAAGTAGAGAAAGGCGAGCGTATTCCTAGGGATAATACCCTGAGAGGAGAATCCGAAAAGCATTGATCAAACTTACTATGGAGAGTTTGATCCTGGCTCAGGATGAACGCTAGCGGCAGGCCTAACACATGCAAGTCATGGGATGCTTTTGGTAGCAATACCAGAAGTAACCGGCAAACGGGTGAGTAACGCGTATGTAACTTACCCCTAACCGGGGGATAGCTTCGAGAAATCGAAGGTAATACCCCATAATATTGATGGGAGGCATCTCCTATCAATCAAAGCTCCGGCGGTTAGGGAGAGGCATGCGTGCCATTAGCTAGTTGGTAGGGTAATGGCCTACCAAGGCTACGATGGCTAGGGGGTCTGAGAGGATGGCCCCCCACACTGGTACTGAGACACGGACCAGACTCCTACGGGAGGCAGCAGTGGGGAATCTTGGGCAATGGGCGAAAGCCTGACCCAGCCATGCCGCGTGGAGGATGACAGCCTTCGTGGTTGTAAACTCCTTTTGCACGGGAATAAACCTCAGGTCGTGAACCTGAGCTGAAGGTACCGTGCGAATAAGCAACGGCTAACTCCGTGCCAGCAGCCGCGGTAATACGGAGGTTGCAAGCGTTATCCGGATTCACTGGGTTTAAAGGGTGCGTAGGCGGGTTGGTAAGTCAGTGGTTAAAGCCTTCAGCTTAACTGAAGAAATGCCATTGATACTGCCAGCCTAGAGTGTGGTTGAGGTGGCTGGAATGTGTCATGTAGCGGTGAAATGCGTAGATATGACACAGAACACCGATGGCGAAGGCAGGTCACCAAGCCATCACTGACGCTGAGGCACGAAAGCGTGGGGAGCAAACAGGATTAGATACCCTGGTAGTCCACGCCCTAAACGATGGATACTAGCTATTGGCCCAACGGGGTCAGTGGCTAAGCGAAAGCGATAAGTATCCCACCTGGGGAGTACGGCCGCAAGGTTGAAACTCAAAGGAATTGACGGGGACCCGCACAAGCGGAGGAGCATGTGGTTTAATTCGATGGTACGCGAGGAACCTTACCCGGGCTCGAACGGAGGGGGAATGTGCCCGAAAGGGTACAGCCAGCAATGGCCGCCTCCGAGGTGCTGCATGGTTGTCGTCAGCTCGTGCCGTGAGGTGTTTGGTTAAGTCCAGCAACGAGCGCAACCCCTACCTCTAGTTGCCAGCGTGAAAGACGGGGACTCTAGAGGAACTGCCTACGCAAGTAGGAGGAAGGAGGGGATGACGTCAAATCAGCACGGCCCTTATGTCCGGGGCGACACACGTGCTACAATGGCCGCTACAGAGGGCAGCCACCTGGCGACAGGGAGCGAATCCCGAAAAGCGGCCCCAGTTCGGATTGGAGTCTGCAACCCGACTCCATGAAGGCGGATTCGCTAGTAATCGCGCATCAGCCATGGCGCGGTGAATACGTTCCCGGGTCTTGTACACACCGCCCGTCAAGCCATGGGAGCCGAGGGTACCTGAAGCTCGTAACTGAAAAGAACGAGTTAGGGTAAACTCGGTGACTGGGGCTAAGTCGTAACAAGGTAGCCGTACCGGAAGGTGCGGCTGGAATACCTCCTTTCTGGAGCGATTCTCCTACCTTAGTGGGTGAATACGCAGCCTTCTCTACTTTCACATTATATATTCTTCCCAAACGAGCTCAGTGGGTTGTGCTCCTGAGCGCAAGTAAAGGAAATTGCATAGTCCTGTAGCTCAGTTGGTTAGAGCACTACACTGATAATGTAGGGGTCAGCAGTTCAAGTCTGCTCAGGACTACAGATCGTTTAGGGGGATTAGCTCAGTTGGCTAGAGCGCCTGCTTTGCAAGCAGGAGGTCAACGGTTCGAATCCGTTATTCTCCACCACTTTAGTGGGAAGAAAGTTCTTTGACATATTGCGAAGGAAATTGAAAAGATCCGTCCTATGTATAGACATTAAGAAAGTAAGTAAGGGCGTACGGTGGATGCCTTGGCTCTCGCAGGCGATGAAGGACGTGGCAAGCTGCGATAAGCTCCGGGGAGGTGCTAACAACCTTTGATCCGGAGATCTCCGAATGGGGAAACCTGGTCCGGTTAATACCGGATCGCCCAAGAGGCGCCAACCTGGGGAACTGAAACATCTAAGTACCCAGAGGAAAAGAAAACAATAGTGATTCCCTGAGTAGTGGCGAGCGAAAGGGGAAGAGCCCAAACCAGTGTTGTTTAGGCAACGCTGGGGTTGTAGGACTGCCATAAGGGACTGCAATTCTGTAGTAGAAATACCTGGAAAGGTATGCCAAAGAGGGTGATAGCCCCGTATACGAAACGGAATTGCTACCCGGCAGTATCCTGAGTACCGCGGGACCGGTGAAATCCTGCGGGAATCTGCCAGCACCATCTGGCAAGGCTAAATACTCGCGAGAGACCGATAGCGAACCAGTACCGTGAGGGAAAGGTGAAAAGAACCCTGAACAAGGGAGTGAAATAGATCCTGAAACCGTACGCCTACAAGCAGTCGGAGCTCCGAAAGGAGTGACGGCGTGCCTTTTGCATAATGAGCCTACGAGTTGCTACTCACTAGCGAGGTTAATCCCTATCAAGGGAGGAGCCGAAGCGAAAGCGAGTCTTAACAGGGCGCTTAGTTAGTGGGTGCAGACGCGAAACTTAGTGATCTACCCATGGCCAGGCTGAAGGTGTCGTAACAGACACTGGAGGGCCGAACCAGTGAGCGTTGAAAAGCTCTTGGATGAGCTGTGGGTAGGGGTGAAAGGCTAATCAAACTGAGAGATAGCTCGTTCTCCCCGAAATGTTTTTTGGAACAGCCTCGGGGTTGAGTGTCATAGAGGTAGAGCTACTGATTGGATGAGGGGGCTTCACCGCCTACCGAATCCTGACAAACTCCGAATGCTATGACATATACCCGGGAGTGAGGGCATGGGTGCTAAGGTCCATGTCCGAGAGGGAAAGAACCCAGATCACCAGCTAAGGTCCCTAAATGCATGCTAAGTTGTCCAAACGAGGTGTGATCGCATTGACAGCTAGGATGTTGGCTTGGAAGCAGCCATTCATTTAAAGAGTGCGTAACAGCTCACTAGTCGAGCGATCATGCGTGGATAATAATCGGGCATCAAGCATGCTACCGAAGCTGTGAATTCTGACTTATGTCAGAGTGGTAGGGGAGCATTCCAATCTGCGTTGAAGGTGCACCGTAAGGTGTGCTGGAGCGATTGGAAAAGAAGATGTAGGCATGAGTAACGATAATCCAGGTGAAAAACCTGGACACCGAAAGACCAAGGGTTCCTGATCAATGTTAATCAGATCAGGGTTAGTCGGGACCTAAGGATAACCTTGTAAACAAGGGATGCCGATGGAAATCAGGTTAATATTCCGTACCAGCTATTGCTGCGATGGGGTGACGGAGAAGTGAAAGGCCAGCGCACTGACGGAATAGTGCGTCGAAGTGCAAAGCTATATCCTGATAGGCAAATCCGTCAGGATGGTGAAGCACCCTAGGGAAGTTTACCTTCGGGTAAGCGAACTGGCCCTAATCATGCTCCCAAGAAAAACCTCTAAGCTTCAGGCAATAGCTGCCCGTACCCGAAACCGACACAGGTGGTCGAGGAGAGTATCCAAAGGTGCTCGAGTGATCCGTGGCTAAGGAACTAGGCAAATTGACCCCGTAACTTCGGGAGATGGGGTGCCTGGCATCTGCCAGGCCGCAGAGAAATGGCCCAGGCGACTGTTTACCAAAAACACATGGCTATGCAAATTCGCAAGAAGATGTATATGGCCTGACACCTGCCCGGTGCTGGAAGGTTAAGGGGAGGGGTTATCTCCGCAAGGAGAGAAGCTCTGAACCGAAGCCCCAGTAAACGGCGGCCGTAACTATAACGGTCCTAAGGTAGCGAAATTCCTTGTCGGGTAAATTCCGACCTGCACGAATGGTGTAACGATCTGGGCACTGTCTCAGCCACGAGCTCGGTGAAATTGAAGTACCGGTGAAGATGCCGGTTACCCACCACGGGACGGAAAGACCCCGTGAACCTTCACTACAACCTAACATTGACATTGGGTATGGGATGTGTAGGATAGGTGGGAGGCTGTGAAGCCGTGGCGCCAGCTGCGGTGGAGCCGTCCTTGAAATACCACCCTTCCCATGCTTGATGTCTAACCCCACCAGGTGGGAGACAGTGTTAGGCGGGTAGTTTGACTGGGGTGGTCGCCTCCAAAAGAGTAACGGAGGCTTCCAAAGGTGCCCTCAGCACGCTTGGTAACCGTGCGTAGAGTGCAATGGCATAAGGGCGCTTGACTGTGAGACCTACAAGTCGAGCAGAGACGAAAGTCGGGCATAGTGATCCGGTGGTTCCGCATGGAAGGGCCATCGCTCATAGGATAAAAGGTACTCCGGGGATAACAGGCTGATCACCGCCAAGAGCTCACATCGACGCGGTGGTTTGGCACCTCGATGTCGGCTCGTCACATCCTGGGGCTGGAGCAGGTCCCAAGGGTTCGGCTGTTCGCCGATTAAAGTGGCACGTGAGCTGGGTTCAGAACGTCGCGAGACAGTTCGGTCCCTATCTGTGGTGGGCGTTGGAACCTTGAGGAGCGCTGTCCTTAGTACGAGAGGACCGGGATGGACACACCTCTAGTGTACCAGCTGTGGCGCCAGCTGCACCGCTGGGTAGCTATGTGTGGAATGGATAAGTGCTGAAAGCATATAAGCACGAAGCCTGCTCCAAGATGAGGGTTCCTTTAAGGGCCGTCGAAGACTACGACGTTGATAGGCTGCAGGTGTAAAGCCAGTAATGGCAAAGCCGAGCAGTACTAATAGCCCGAAGCTTTCTTAATGTGGGTGGATCTTTTCAATCTTCCTTCGCGGATATGTCAAAACAATTTTAAGATATTCAAGAAATTAGGGTGACTATAGCGGTGGGGCTCACCTCTTCCCATTCCGAACAGAGTCGTTAAGCCCACCAGCGCGGATGGTACTGCACAGAGCGGGAGAGTACGTCGTTGCCCATCTTATTAAAAAAAGCAGCATTTTTTGCTGCTTTTTTTTTGCATAAATTGTACCTCTAAAATTTTTAATTTCTCGTTTTTATTTTATGTGTAATTCCCTAGGTCTGGATTGTTTTCGTTATGCAAAAGGTTGAATTTTATTGTAAAAAATTTGTAAAACGAGAATCTTGTATTTTTTTCCGATGAAACTTAAAAAAGTTGAAGGTTACCTATAAGTTCAGTTATACTTTGAATTTTTTCGCTCATGCAATATTTTTCAAGATCTTCGATTATTTTTATGCTTATTTGAGGTTTGATAAAATTTGCTGTTCCAACTTGGACTGCTGTGGCTCCACAAAGTAGAAAAGCTATTACATCTTCAGCATTCATAATTCCACCTACCCCAACGATAGGTATATGAACAACTTTAGCACATTCGTATACCATCCGTAAAGCTATAGGCTTAATAGCAGGACCCGAAAGCCCACCTGTGATAGTTGAAAGCATGGGCCTACGCTTTTTTATATCTACAGCCATGCCTACAAGAGTGTTAATAACAGAAATTGAATCTGCTCCTTCGTTTTCGGCAATTTGAGCAAAAATCTTGATGTCCGTAACGTTTGGAGATAACTTTACCATAAGGTGTTTAGAGTACACTCTTCTCACTTGTTTGACTACGTTTGCTAGCATTTCTGGGTTGGTACCAAAAGCAATTCCTCCCTCTTTTACATTAGGACAACTAACATTAAGTTCTATACCTGCAATTTTGTCTAACTCGTTTATCTTCTCTGCTACTTTTACATATTCTTCAATGCTTGAGCCAGCTACGTTTACAAAAATAGCTGTATCATACGTTTTGATTTTTGGGTAAATCTGTTTTATGAAATAATCTACACCAGGATTTTGTAGTCCGATTGAATTAAGCATGCCTGAGGGAGTTTCAGCAGTTCTTGGGTAAGGGTTTCCTTCTCGCTTTTCAAGGGTGGTAGCTTTGGTAATAAATCCTCCTAATTTGCTGACATCGATGAAATCATCGAATTCGTATCCATAGCCAAAAGTACCGCTTGCTGTTAAAATGGGATTTTTAAGTAAAATGTTCCCTAACGAAATCTGTAAATTATTTTTATTCATAAAAAAGTTCATTGATGTTGAATACAGGTCCATCCACACATGTGCGTATATATCCATGCTGTGTTTTCACAACACAACCCAAGCATACGCCAAAACCACAAGCCATACGATGTTCCAGTGAAACTTGAACGCTTGTGTGGGTGTTATTTTTGAATTTTTTGGTTAACCATTGTAAGACCGGATCGGGTCCACAAGCATAAATCCTGTCAAATTGAGTAATGTTTTCCGTTAGCCATGGGTGCTCAATGATGCGACCTTGTTTTCCGGCCGAACCATCTTCGGTCATAATTTCAACATCTTGGATGATGGAAGTTATTTCTTCAAGCCGTACAAGCTCGTTTTTTGTTCTCGTTGCATATAACAAGGAGATGGAATGATTGTTTTTGTGCCACAAATTGAGTGCAAAATAAAGTGGTGCTATTCCCGCTCCAGCAGCTACCAGAAGAACTTTGTCATTTTCAGAAGGAGGATCGAATGCATTGCCAAGAAAAAAGAGCGTATTTACTTCATCACCAGCTTTTAAATGGCTGAGTGCTTGAGTCCCTTTTCCGACGATTTTTATAAGAAGCTCAATGGAGTGAAATTTTCCATGATATACATGGACGGAAATAGGTCGGCGTAAAAAAACATTTGGATTATTTTCAATGAGAAGATCTACAAACTGACCTGGGGCTGGAATGGCATCTATTTCAGTGGGCATTTGAAGTTGAAGAAGATGATACGACTCTGTTAAGCGGTGGTTGCAAATTACAGTAAGATTCGCTTGATATTTACGATTTGTTTTCATTAGAAGGAGATGTTTCGTTACTGTTGGTTACTTCTTCCTCTTCTTCTGCTAAGAAGTCAAAGCCATTTTCGAGCAAGATGTTGTACCATTGAATGAATTTTTTGATATCATTCGGGTGAACTCTTTCTTTATCCCACATAGGTAAAATCTCATCCATGATGGACTTGAGCTGTTCTTTTGTGGTTTTGGGAGGTAGTTCAATTTTTCCTTGTTTCTTTTCATACACAAAACGAAAAGCTTCTTTAAGAGGCATGTCTCCATCTTTCGTGTAAATACTAACTGCCTCAAGCACGCTTATACGCTGATGGCTAAAAACAGGCATTCGCTTTTTGTCTTGAAGACTTTCAACAATTAGATGGTTTTTTGTGTTAACAATGATTTTATATAATCCTGGTTTTCCACCTACAGCTACAATGTCTTTAAATTTCATAGGCTTTCATTTTTTACAAAGAAACAGAAGATGCTACAGCCTCAGGAACTATCTTTTTAATAAGACCTTGAAGAACATTGCCAGGTCCTACTTCGAAAAATTCATGGGCTCCGTCTTTAACCATATTTTGAATAGTCTGAGTCCAACGTACAGGTGATGTAAGTTGAAGAATTAAGTTTTCTTTGATTTGTTCAGAATCGGTATAAGGAAGACCTGTAACATTCTGATAAATGGGGCAAATGGGCTTTTTGAAAGGTGTTTTTTTGATTTGATCTGCAAGTTCTACTCGTGCTGGCTCCATGAGAGGGCTGTGAAAAGCTCCTCCAACTTTTAAGGGAAGAACACGTTTTGCTCCTGCTTCTTTTAGCAATGCGGTAGCTTTTTCAATTCCTGTCACGGTTCCAGATATGACAACCTGACCCGGACTATTGTAATTTGCTGCTACAACAATATCGTCAGTAATTTGTTGGAGGACTTTTTCGATGACTTCATCCTCAAGCCCAAGTACGGCAGCCATCGTACTGGGACGTAAATCACATGCTTTTTGCATGGCTAAAGCTCTTGTGAGAACAAGACGTAGAGCATCTTCAAATTCCAAAGCTTTTGCTGCAGCAAGTGCAGAAAATTCTCCCAGCGAATGTCCTGCTACCATGTCGGGTTTAAAATCTTCCATGCAGTAGGATAAAATAACGCTATGCAAAAAAATGGCTGGCTGAGTAATTTTCGTTTGTTTAAGGTCTTCTTCAGTACCTTCAAACATGACTTTGGTTATTTCAAAACCAAGAATTTCATTAGCTTTTTCAAAATATTCTTTTGCTTGAGGAAATTTCTCGTATAAATCCTTTCCCATGCCTGGGTATTGAGCTCCTTGACCTGGAAATACATATGCTTTCATAAAAAAGTTTTTGCAAACCTAAAAAAAATATTGCAAATAGCTCAAGACGAGATTAGACCTTTGTTACTATTTTTGTAGAAAAAATGTCAAAAAGTTTTTTCGTTCTTGCTTTGTGTTGGCCATTGTTTTTTTGGTCACAGGTAGAAATAGGAAGAGAAGTTCGTTCCTTACAAGTAGACAGTTCTTTGCAGGGTTTTAAAAAAGGCGGGTTAATAAATTTAACTCTTTCTCAATTGTCTTTATTTAATTGGTCAGCAGGGGGTGAAAATTCAGTAGGGGGAAACATCCTAGCTCATTTTTTTATTAATTATGGCAAAAAGCGATCTTATATTGAAAATTCCCTAGATCTAGGGTATGGACTTTTAAAACAAGGCAAATCAACGCTAAAAAAGACCGACGACAAAATAGATTTTTCTTCGAAATATGGTTTTTTGTTTAAGAAAAATTTCTTTTTTACTACCCTGTTTAATTTTAAGACTCAATTCACCAATGGATATAATTATCCTAACGACTCAGTGAAAATATCCACTTTTTTGTCTCCTGGCTATATTTTATTAGCTATGGGGCTAGATTATAAATGGCAGGATGGGTTTTCCCTTTTTGCAGCTCCTCTTACTGGTAAATGGACCATAGTCAAAGATCAAACACTTGCAGATCAAGGAGCATTTGGCGTTGAGCGAGCTGTTTTGGACTCAGCGGGAATTGTGGTTACGCACGGTAAACATGTTCGTTCTGAAGTTGGCGCTTATGTAAAAACCTTTTATCAGAAAAAAATTGGTGAAAACTTAAGCCTCTTATCCAAACTGGAGTTGTTTTCTAATTATTTTCATAATCCTCAAAATATTGATGTTTATTGGGAAAATTTGGTTGGTTTTAAACTCAGTAAAATATTGACTTTGTCAATTAATACTGTTTTGATTTACGATGACGATGTAATGATTTCCGTATACGACAAGCATGGAAATTTTCTTGGTAAAGGTCCAAGAACACAATTTAAAGAATTGGTTGGCATTGGATTTTCTTTTAAATTATAAAAAAGGTTGTGTTATGAGAAAAATGGTAAAGGAGTTTCAAAAATTTTGCACTTAGGGGAAATGTGCTTGATTTGGCAGTAGCCGTAATCATAGGAGGTGCTTTTGGTAAAATGGTAAGCTCTCTTGTCAATAATGTTTTGATGCCTCCTTTGAGACTTCTCTTGGGTAAGGTCGATTTTAAAGATCTTAAAATTGTCTTACAAAAAGCTCAACCGGCATTGATGGAATGAGGTAAAATGGTAAAACCCGAGGTGCCCGCAGTAACCCTAAATTATGGCATATTTATTCAAAACGTAATTGACTTTTTAATTGTTGCTTTTGTTATTTTCCTTATGGTTAAACTATCTAATCAGTTACAGAAGAAAAAAGAAGATATCGCTGAAAAGCAACATGTGCCTTCCCCCGAAGAAACCCTTTTGCGAGAAATTCGAGATTTACTCAAAGAAAAGCAACAATTGTAACTTTTTTTATTTGGTAAAAATGATTTACTTCACTTTGTATGTTCAAACTTCAACCTATAAACGGATAAAAATGTGTGGCACAAAGTGTCAAAATATCTATATCAAGTGTCAAAGTCGAAAGCTATCGAAAATTTACGCAAGCAATTTTTTAATAAAATTGAGTGCTTTTTTAAAATGCATGTATTGAAGTTGCGTGATTGGCTTTTTTAGAATTTAAAGGTAGTTGTGCAACGGTTACTGTTATTAGCGGTAGTTATTCTCATCTTTTTCGTTTGTCTTTTAGTTCGTCTGGATTAAGTCCATACTCCCTTAAGTGTTCGATATCAAGTTTCCATTGCTGTAAGCTCCTTATTTCCCATTGTTTAAACACGGCACTTATAATTTTTCTTGCTGTTTCGTCGTCTAATTGGTTGATGGTCTTGAAACGATTAAACGCTCTCTCCTTGTTACCTCTTTCACCTGCAAGTCCCATGTGTTTTACTTCATGACAAAGCGGGCAAAGTGCTTGAAAATATCCAAGGCGTTGTGTCAAAGTAGCGTCGTCATAAATCCATACTTCGTGGCACTCTACAGGATGATTTGTTCCTTTTTCTCCGCATATTTCACACTGGTAGTTTGCTTTTAAGTAAACAGATTTTCTAATGTTGTCCCATTGCTTGTTTGTTACAATACTTCTCACATTAGACCACCAACAACTGTACGGAACAACTTCAATTTGAAGTTTTAGCGTTTGATGTAGCTTTAGCAAACTAATTTCTTCATCTGTCAAGACATTCCAAGGATGTGTTGGTTGTTCACCCACTTTAGCAACCTTCTTCACTGTTGGTTCTACAACTGTTGATTTGTTTGTTGCTGTCCGCTTAGTGGCAGTCTGTTTTTTCAGGGGCAACTTTTTCTCTGTCGGCTTACTTTTAGTTGTCCTATTAGTTGTTATCTGCTTTTTAGTTGCAGATTTTTTCACAGTTCTTTGTTTCTTTGTTGTCATAGTGGTGTCGTCATTTATAAGTACCGCATAACTTACTTATATTTCTGATAAAATCATCCCTATACATCAAATTGGGTTGTATAGGTTTGATTTTGTTTGTGTGCAAAGAGAAAAGAAAAATTTTTTGTTATTGTTTAGGTTATATTTTAAAAGAACACAAAGGATTTGCACAAAGTTCACAAAGTATCTTTGATGTATTCTATTTTGTTCTTATGAGACAATGAATATCTGATATACATTAAGTCTTCCTCATATTCAGTTCACAAGGGACACATCACACTTTACACTTTCTATTTTTAACTTTAAACTAATTGTGTGCTTTGTGTGAATGTGTTTTTGAGCCCTTTATGGTTAAGTTTTAAGTTCAGAGTCGGGAAAAATAAATTAAATTTCTACTTCTCTCCTACTACTGGCAATTGATGTTCTACATTTATACCCTTTACAGCCGGTGGATTTAAAGGAAAACGAAGGTCTTGATATTTAGAAATGATAACACCATTTTCAACTTCATCTTTTCTAACAGCCATTATTAACCAAGAAAATTCTACATTGCTTTGACCATTATTTAATTCTATTACTTCAAATCCTTTTTTCGTAATGTTTTTGACATATACACCATTGCACTCTCCTAATGGTTGCACAAAAACATTTGCAGGATGTTTTTCATCAATAATAATATTGTCAGCAAAAATCTCATCTAATTCAATATATGCTTTGCCATTTACTAATTTACCTCTTCCCATATCTTGAAAAATCACCTGGGGGGCTTCAGGTGCAAACATTATTCTTTCTTGCTTGTTTTTATCTTTAATTATAGTTGACGCTGTTCCATATCCCTTCACTTTATACTCCGTTCCATTCTCAAAGCCGCCCACTATAGCAGTATGAATATTGCCAGCACCATCCCGCCACATGGCATAATAAGCCCTTCTGTCACCAGATGTGTTATTAGCATAACTAAATGTTCCTGTTTCTGTACCTGTAAAATATCCTCCTGCACCTGAAGTTGGGATATTTTGTGCCGATGTACCATTGCCTACACCCACTACACCAATGCTTTTAGTCCCACGGGTTTCTCCCCATATAGCATAACTTTGCAATGTAGTACTATTGTTATTAGACACTCCCCATATAGTAATGGACTGAGGGGCGTCATTTTGCCCATAAATGGCTGTACCAGGAGAATTTGGATTAGAGGGAGCACTTGTAGATGAATTATATCCTCTTACAGCATGTGCGTCATTAGAATATACTCTACCGTCTACTCCAAACACAACACCAGAAGTAGATTGATTTTCACCAAAAACACCTTTTGAACTATTAGAACTGGAATTTACCTTTCCCCATATGCCATAAGTGATCCCTGTGGCATTGACAAACGCATAAACACCATTTCCTGCATTCGTCGTATTTTCCACATAAATACCATTCCCCACAGTGGTGGTACGAACATCCAATTTCCCATTTGGTGTAGTGGTGCCAATACCTACTCTCCATCCTGCTGTAAAACGGGCTATTTCCGCGTTATTGGTTTTAATCACCAAATCGTTGTTATCGGTAGTACCTAAAAAATTAGTTGCTGGCGATGTACCAGCATTACCCGTTGTAAGCCAAGCTAAAGAACTTCCGCTTGATGAACCTGTTGAATATAAAAGACATCTCCATTTACCACTTGCATTATCCCAATAATAATACCCTTCACCGCATCCTCCTATAATTGAAGCATTGGTATTATACACCAAAAGAGAATTAGCCGCACCAGGTATGGTAGTATTATCGGTGATATTTGTTAGATTTACTCTTGGGATCAAAACACCTTTGTTGGAATAATTTACATCCAAACCTGCCGAAGGATGTGGCGATCCACCAGTTGCATTAATTCCTACATTTTGAGCCCTTATTAAAGAAGAAATAAACAACACACTTGTAAAAAAATTAATCCATTTCATGGATGTATTTTTTTTGTTTGGCAAAAATAAAAAGAATTTTTGAGTAAACAACTACGAAAAATAAAAAATGCAACTAATTTGGTCTGTCGTAGTTCCAATCATTAAATTTACTCAACAAATTTGAATGATGAAAAACATTTTACATGCTTAGTGGTTTCGGCTTTTCGCCAGAATATTTTAGTGGGGTGGGGAATTTAATTGATATGCCCTCCTTGTTTATCTAAACAAGCATTATTATGGAGATCAATTTGACTTATTGTTTATCGTTAACTTTCCACTGATGGATAAATAAATCGCGAGCTTGACACTTGTTGGAGAGTTGAGTCGCGCTTTCCAAGGTAGATGTTAAGCATTTACCCATCTTGTTTAGAAGTTTTTGGCGAGAGGTGTCTCATCATTTTTGTCGCAAGAAGTGAGAGAAATTATTTCTCTTGTGGTTTTCTTTTTTGGATACACACTGTTTGATACTTTGGCTGTTATACTTTGCTTTCTTATGTAAAGTTTCTTTATGATGGCTATTGCAACGTTAAAGGCGGAAATGTATAAAATCGTGGAAGGGATGATAGATGAACTTAAGAAAGAAAACGACCAATTTTATATTATAACATAGAAATCACCGATTTTATTGCAAAAGACTCTAAATTTGAATCTCTTGTGGATAAGGAAGGACATGGAATGCAGATATTATTGGAATAAACTCGGATGCAGCTGTTTTTTGTGGAAATGTTTTCAAATGAAAAAAATACTCAGAAAAGAAGCAGGATATCATGAAATGAACCATGGGATATGTAATTATGTATATTGGGTTAAATTCAAAATTGCCGAATGTAAAGCATCATAATTATTTTTGAAGAATATGCAAATTACATTAAAGTTGATCCAGCAATCCTCGGACGTCCGTACAATAATGTTTTATCAAGTCATAACCCAGCGTGTGATCCTAAAGGCGGATAAAGTTTATTTTTTGTTTGCCAATGACTTACTTTCTTTACAAAAAAGATTGGAGCGATAAAGATAAAATTGCTCAAAGCATCCTTGATGATTTTTTACACCGCATAGGCTTAAACATAAGTCCACACATAGTTTCAAAAACTATTCATGCACTCGAAGTTTGGGAAAACAATTTAATCGCTACAGGAGAAGCGGACTTGGTTTGGCTCATAACATGGAGCAGATTGATGCCTTTGGACCTGCTAATTTTGATGAAGAATTTAATAATACTTTTTACGTGGGAGCTTCTACGATTTCCGGAACAGGTTTATCGTTGGTACTTCTAGGTTCAAAGCTTGTGGTCAATCGCATAGATTATTGAAAAAAATGTTTTGTCTTTAACCTTTTTTCTTGAAGCATGCTACCAGGACTTAGACCTGGTTGGCTTTCTGGAATAGAAACGTGTAATTCTGCAAAATATCTAGCCCAAAGAGGGTGATAATTTCCACTAGCAGGATCTTTAAATGTCATGGGATGAAGAGAGAAAAAATGTTTTCCTTTCTTTGTTTTGTATAAAAAATAAGCAAGTTCGCTGCAATAATAAGCATCGTTGTTAAGGTCAAAGATATTATCATATGGTTTTCCCAAGAACTTACGAATGTCGGATGATCTAAAAATAAATTTTTTCGGTACCCGAGCAAGAAGCATGTTTTCTTTATCTGTTCTGCGAAGAAAAGAATCCATCGGAGTAAGCACTACTCCTTTCCTGATTGCCTCGAGTACATATAACCCAGAATCCGTTCGTGTTACTATTCCAACATGATTATAATGCTTTCCTTGATAAGTAGGCGTAACAATATTTATGGCTTCACAAAAGTCGCCGCAATCCAGCTGCTGAAAAAGTAAATCTCCATGCCTAAAAATTTGTTGAGCGAGAATAAAATTTAATGAGCAAAGCAACAGGGTAATAAAAAAAATTTTTTTGCGCATTTTTTTTCAAAATTAAATGTTGTGCTAACCTTTTATGTAAAGGATTTTCATGCTTCTTAAGTGTGTAAAAAAATTTTTACCTTTCTCCTATAAAACTTCAATGGTTTTTATCCAATTACTGTATAAAGAACTTTTTATGTACATTTGCATAAAAGTTTAACATGAAGTTATGCATTGTTGGAGCAACGGGTTTGGTTGGTCGAGAAGTTTTTGAAGTGTTAAATGAATTTAATCTTTCATTTGATGAAATAATTCCCGTAGCTTCATCTAAATCAGTGGGTAGTGAGATATATTTCAACAAAAAACCATTGGTTGTTCAAGATATTGAAACAGCGTTGTCGCATAAACCCGATTTAGCTATTTTTTCCGCTGGGTCAGAAGTGTCTGCAGCTTATGCTCCTAAATTTGCAGAAGTGGGTTGTTATGTCGTCGACAACAGTTCTTATTGGCGTTTGCATGACGATATCCCCTTGATTGTTCCTGAAATTAATTCGCATCTTCTTACAAAAGATAAGCGTATCATCAGCAATCCCAATTGTTCTACCATCCAGCTAGTGCTGGCGTTAAATTTAGTGCAACGCAAATATGGTATAAGGCGCATTGTCATTTCCACCTATCAAAGTGTGACGGGAACTGGTATGGCTGCTGTGCGACAACTAATTGGTGAACGAAACAGTGAAATGGTAGAAAAAGCCTACCCACATCCCATCGATATGAATTGCTTACCTCATGCTGGAAAATTCTTACCCAATGGTTACACAACTGAAGAAGAGAAGTTAATACATGAAACGCGGAAAATTTTTCAAGATCCTTCCATTGAAGTTTCTCCAACCGTTGTTCGCGTGCCTGTGATTGGCGGCCATTCAGAATCTGTAAATGTTGAACTCCGCTCTGCATGCACACTCGATGAATTTCGTCAAGCCATCGCTGAATCTCCAAGTGTGGTGATCGAGGATGAACCTGAAAAGAACATTTATCCTATGCCACTTTATGCCAAAGACAAAAATGAAGTATTCGTCGGCAGAATTCGCAAAGATCCCACTCGTGAAAATACTTTTAATTTGTGGGTAGTTGCAGACAACTTACGAAAAGGAGCTGCTACCAATGCCGTTCAAATTGTAAAATATATCATGGAAAACATTTTAAAATAATCATATTATGAGTCTCCTTGATAGAATTACCAAAGACATCATGACTGAAATGAAAAATCAAAATCACAAGAAACTAGATGCTTTGCGTGCTATAAAAGCTGCTCTTTTGCTCGAAAAAACTTCAGGTGCTCAGGTGGAAATTACTCCTGAAAAGGAAATACAAATTTTGCAACGACTTCTCAAACAACGTCTAGAAGCTGCTGACATTTTTAAAAAAGAAGGTCGCGAAGATCTTTATGAGAAGGAAATTTTTCAAGCTGAGGTCATTAAATCTTATTTGCCAGAAATGCTTTCGCCTGAGCAAATAGAGGAAAAAGTGAAGGAAATTGTCGCTCAAGTTGGTGCAACTTCTCTAAAGGATATGGGAAAAGTCATGGGTATGGCCGTTAAAGCATTGGCTGGCAAAGCAGATAACAAATTGGTTTCAGAAATTGTAAAAACATTATTATCAAAATAAATTGACGACATGAAAGGTTTTAACAAAGTTATTTTAGCAGGAAATGTGGGGCGTGATCCACAAATCCAAACATTTGATGGAAAGAAAAAAGCATCTTTTTCGTTAGCAACAACAAGTAAATATAGAGCTGAAGATGGTTCTCTAAAGGAAATTACAGACTGGCATAACATTGTAGTTTGGGGCAATCTGGCTGACATTGTTGAAGGGTACGTACGCAAAGGAACACCCTTACTTATCGAAGGAAGACTTCGTTACCGTGAATACGACGATAAAGATAACATACGTCGCCGAATTGCTGAAATCATTGTGAATTCTCTTGTCTTGCTTTCTGGAAAACAAGAAGATGTTCCAGAAATAACAGGATCTTCTGAGCAGGGTTACGGAGGTCTCGCAATGGATGAAGATTTTCCTGTAGAAGGTTCATCGCCTTTCGACCAACAAGATGTGGATGACTTGCCTTTTTAAGAAAGCATAGCTATGGAGGCATTATTGCCATGGATAATGCTGGTGGGACTGTTGCTCCTTTCCAGTATACTTCATGTTTCTGAGAATGGTTTTTTGAAATTAACTCTTCAGCATTTTGAAGAGAAAAAAAATTTGAGTGCTACGGATGTAAGAGCTCGATCGCTTGTTGAAGAGCCCGTTTATTTGTTGATTACTTACCATTTCTTAAAATTGCTTTTTATTCTGGGAAGTGTTTTTCTAATTTTACATCTTTTTTCTCAATGGGTAAGTGATCAAACAAATTCTTTTTTTTATATTTTGTTGGTGACGATTCTTATACTTTATGTTTTCATTGAGCTTATACCATTTTTTTTCATGCGATGTTCTCCTTTAACATGTTTTAAACTTGCTTTTCCTATCATCATTCCTGTTGAATGGGTGGTGCGGAAATTATCTTTTATTTTTCCCTTTTCCCGAAAACATTATTCCGATCGTCTTGAAAAAAAAGATGTTATTTCTTTGAGTGATATTGGAGAAGCCATTGAGCACGCCGAGATGGAAAGTGATGACGAAGAAGTAGAGCGCCAGTGGGTTAAGGGTGTGTTGAATTTCAAAGATCTTGAAGTTAGCGACATCATGCGATCCCGACTGGATATCGTAGCGGTCAATATTCAATGGTCATTGCCTGAAGTGCTACGCTTAATGGTAAATGCAGGGTACTCACGTTTCCCTGTCTACAACGACAATTTGGATAACATCGTCGGAATTATTTATTTGAAAGACATTTTTACTCTCCTTCCTGAAAACAAAGAAAATTGGAAAGAAAAAATACGTGAACCCTATTTCGTGCCTGAAAATCTTAAACTTTCAAAGTTACTTATTAGATTCCAGCAACGAAAAATTCACATGGCTATAGTAGTCGATGAATATGGTAGTACTAGTGGATTGGTCACCTTGGAAGATATTTTTGAGGAAATCGTAGGCGAAATAAACGATGAACACGACCAGGATAGCGATCAGATTATTGCTAAAAAATTAGATGATAGCACTTACGTTTTTGATGCTAAAATTTCCATTCATGACTTTTTAAAAGTTACGGGCTTTGACGAAGACTTTTTCGATGGCATGAATGAAGAAGTTGAAACCCTTGCGGGTATTCTTTTGCTGCTGAATGGAGATTTTCCTGTGAAAAATCAAACCATTCCTTTCAAAAATGTATCTTTTATAATTATGAACATGTATGACTACCGTATTGGTACTGTAAAAATGATTATACATGAAAAGACAGATGACGAAAAATAAACTTTTATTATTGGTTTTACTTGGGGTAACGCTTGCTAGCTGCGGTAAAAGAGAACAAGTTTACCCGAAACCTTATGGATTTTTTCGCTTACAGATGCCGAAGGATAGTTTTGTGTATGTAGATTCCTTGCCTTTTTTTACATGTTCAATTCCGTCTTACGCGCATTTCGAAAAGAAAGTGCCAAGGGAAAAAAACTGGTACTGGTGGGATCTCGTTTTTCCTTCTTTTAAGGCTAAAGTCAATTTAAGCTATCGAAGGATGGATAAAAATTTTTATCAGTTATCAGAAGAAGCTCGCGATTTTGTTTACAAACACACACAAAAAGCTAATCGGATACAGGATACTCTTATTTCTTTTCCCGAGTTTTGTCTTTATGGGATGATTTACCGTATTGAAGGTCAATATGTAGCTTCTCCCTTTCAATTTTTTGTAAGCGATTCTGTTTATCATTATCTTCGCGGTGCTCTTTACTTTGAACATGTTCCCAACAACGATTCCATCCAACCATTTATCGATCGCGTTCGTCACGATATTGAAAAATGTATTTTTTCCATTCGTTGGAAAAAATAATTGTTGGTTTTTAAAAAATTTGTATTTTTGCAACCCAATTAAAAAATAGGATACATGTTTGCTGTTATTGAAATAGGAGGAACACAATACAGAGTTGAACCAAATGGCGTAATTTACGTCAACAGGTTGGAAACTGAAAAAGGTCAGCATGTAGAAATTTCTCAAGTGCTGCTCGTTAACACAGGAAAAGATATAGCAGTTGGGAAGCCTTATGTAGAAAGTGCTATCGTAAAAGCTAAAGTTCTAGATCATCCTAAAGGGGATAAGGTATTGGTTTTTCATAAAAAACGTCGTAAAGGTTATAAAAAGCTCAATGGTCATCGGCAATATTTAACCAAACTCGAAATAGAATCTATAGTTTACAACAATCAAGAATTAAAGGCTGAGAAAAAAACAGCTAATGAAAAGGCTTCATCTGAAGAATAATTAAAAACAGAGTACCATGGCACACAAGAAAGGAATGGGAAGTACCCAGAATGGTCGTGAATCCGAAAGCAAGCGTTTAGGGATAAAAATTTATGGTGGTCAATTTGCAAAAGCAGGTAATATTATTGTAAGGCAACGTGGCACCAAGCATTATCCAGGCGAAAACGTAGGTATGGGCAAAGATCATACTCTTTTTGCACTCGTGGATGGGATCGTTTACTTTAAAAAGACTCGTGACGATCGTTCTGTAGTTTACATTAAGCCTCTTGGTGAAGTACAATCTTAATTGTGTCATTAGATAATACCCAGCGATATAAATTAGGGCAACAAGCTGCATTCGTTTCCATTGGTGGAAACGGTTTATTATTTTTGATCAAGTTTTATGCAGGGAAGGTTTCGGATTCCCTGGCTCTCATGTCTGATGCTTGGCACACCATGAGCGATAGTCTTTCTTCGGTGGTCCTTATAGTGGGACTTTTTTTAGCCAATCGGCCGGCTACTAAAAAACATCCTTTTGGTTTTGGGCGATGGGAAAACATCGTGGGAATTTTTATAGCTTTCATTTTAGCTATTGTTGCTTACGATTTTTTGCGTTCAAGTTATGAGCGTTTTTTACATAAAGAATATGCTCATTTTGGTATGTTGGCTATTGGGGTCACGATTTTTTCTATTGTTTTCAAAGAATTAATGGCTCAATACACTTTTTACATTGCAAGGAAAACGGACAATGAAGCTGTTAGAGCTGATGGTTGGCACCATCGTAGTGATGCGTTATCATCAGTTGTAGTATTGGCAGGAATTTTTCTTCAGCAATATGTTTGGTGGATAGATAATTTGTTGGGGGCAATAATAGGACTATTTTTGTTTTATGTTGTTTTCGATATCACCAAAAAGTCCATCGAAAAACTGCTTGGGGAGGAAATTCCAGAAGATAGTCTAAGGAAAATCAAAGCCAACATTCATAAAATTTATCCAGAGGAAATACATCCTCATCATTTTCATCTGCACACATATGGTACACACAAGGAATTAACTTTTCATATTCGATTGCCTGCCGATATTACTTTAAAAGAAGCTCATGACATAGCAAATCGAATTGAAAAGGAGTTGAAAAAAAATTGTGGTGTGGAAGTGACCATTCATGTCGATCCAATAGAATAACACGGTTTTTAAGTTTTCAATTTTGTTGGTAAAATCTTATTATTTTTGCGTAAAAACAAGTATGAAGAAAATTTTTCTTCTTTCCATCTTATTTTTATTGGGTTGTTCGCATACTCGTGAAGATGCTGTTAAATTTAACAATACGGTTGTTGCTGATCAAAAACAAATCATTGAATCGATTAATAAGCTCATCAAAACTTTTGAAGATACCAATTTTAGTAAAACAGAAACTCAATACAAAGAACATGTGAAATTGCTCGAAGAAATGCGTAGTAAGTATCAATCCATGAAACCTTTTGATGACGAGGATATTCTTCGAAAAACTTTTTTGGAATATATCGACACGAATCTTACATGTGCAAAAAAAGAATACGCCCAACTCGTAGATATATTGAAAAAGTATGATGAAAAAACATATTGGAAATACAAGAGTAAATGGGATTCTATTGCTCATATTGTCATGGACAAAGAGCAGCGAATCAACGATAAGTTTCTGGAAGCACAGAAAAAATTTGCTGAAAAATACGAGATTACCCTTGTAAGCAAATAGCGAGGGAAGGAAAGGCTTCGTTCAATGAAAGAGAAGTGGAATGATAGTCCAACTCCACTCATGCGTCAGTATCAGGAGTTAAAAGCAAAATATCCTGATACCATTTTATTATTTCGTGTTGGCGACTTCTATGAAACATTTGGGGAAGATGCCATTAAAACCTCTAGAATTTTAAATATAACCTTGACGAAAAGAAGTAATGGAGCTGCAGCAGATGTTGAACTTGCTGGTTTTCCGTATCATGCATTAGATAATTATTTGCCCAAACTTGTTCGAGCAGGGGAGCGTGTAGCTATATGCGAGCAACTTGAAGATCCCAAGCTTGCGAAAAAGCTTGTTAAACGAGGAGTTACAGAGGTTGTAACACCAGGTGTAGCTTTTAGTGAGAATGTCCTCGAAAACCGAAAAAATAATTTTCTTGCATCTGTTTTCGTTCAACATTCGACGGCTGGTGCAGCTTTTCTCGATGTGTCGACGGGCGAGTTTTATGCTACAGAGGGTAGCATTGATCAGGTCGTGCGATGGCTTCAAACGTTTAATCCAAGCGAAGTTCTTATTCCTCGGTCCTGGCGTGATAAGTTTACTCCTCTTTTTGGGCCTTTTAACCTTTTTTTGCTAGAGGATTGGATTTTTACCGAACAATTTGCTGAAGATACGTTGCTAAAGCAATTTAAGATATATTCCCTGGCATCCTATGGTTTAGATAAGTTGTTCAAAGCAAAAATTGCTGCAGGAACTTGTTTATACTATGTGCAGCAAACACGTACGGAAGAACTCCTCCACATTCAGGGGGTTTCCATTTTGCAGGAAAGCGAATACGTTTGGATAGATGCTTTTACCCTTCGAAATCTTGAAGTACTTGCTCCTTTACACGAGCAGGGAAGATCTTTGTTGGATGTTGTAGATAAGACCGTTACTCCATTTGGGGCTCGTTTGCTTCGCAAGTGGCTCGTGCAACCTTTGTTTAACAAAGCTAAAATTGAAGAGCGTTTGCAAATTGTAGCTTACTTAGTTGAGCATCCAGATGCTATGGAGTATCTGCAACAACGATTGAGATCTATCATCGACATAGAAAGATTTACGGGTCGTTTGGCTGTTTTTAAAATTCAACCTCGTGAACTTTTACAGCTTAAACATTCTCTTTTTTTGCTTCAAGAAATTGTCTCGTATGTTTCACAGGGCGAATTTTCTAAAGTTTTTCCGGTGGAATGGAAAGATCTTCATTTACTTTTTCAAAAAATTACTCTTACTATTTCTGATGAAGCTCCTGTACAGCTTCAAAAAGGCGGTGTCATCAAGCAAGGAGTACATGCTGAATTGGATGAATTAAGACAACTTTTACACAACAACAAAGCCTTTTTAGAAAAGCTCTTACAGGATGAAATCCGCAAAACGGGAATTACTTCGCTAAAACTTGGTTTTAATAATGTTTTTGGTTATTACCTTGAAGTAACACATACCCACAAAAACAAAGTTCCATCCTCATGGATAAGAAAACAGACTCTTACACAAGCTGAGCGATATGTTACTCCTGAACTTCAAGATTACGAAGCCCGCATCTTGGGTGCCGAAGAGCGAATACTTCAACTTGAACAGGAATTATATCATCATTTTTTAAAAGACATTCAACAATTCATTCCATCGCTTCAACACAATGCATCTTTGCTAGCTCAACTAGATGTTTTTCTTTCTTTTGCTCAGTTGGCAGTAGAAAACAAATATATACGTCCTTCCATTCATGAAGATTATGTGCTTCAGATCAAAGGGGGAAGACATCCTGTCATTGAAATGATGCTTCCTCCAGGAGAAAAATATGTAGAAAATGATATTTTTCTAGATAACGAAAAGCAGCAAATAATTATTCTGACAGGACCTAATATGTCTGGCAAATCTGCTTACTTGCGACAAACTGCTTTGATTGTCCTGTTAGCTCAGTGTGGGTCGTTCGTACCAGCTCAGTCGGCTCACATAGGTCTTGTAGACAAGATTTTTTCACGTATCGGAGCTTCTGATAATATTTCAGCTGGGCAAAGTACTTTTTTGGTTGAAATGATAGAGACGGCAAGGATCCTACATAATTTTTCAACCCGATCGTTGATTATCCTGGATGAAATAGGACGAGGAACGGCAACTTACGATGGTATTTCTATCGCATGGGCCATTACCGAATATTTGCACAATCACCCTATGTTTCGTCCTAAGGTACTATTTGCTACACATTATCATGAATTGAATAAGCTTGCAGAGCTGTATCCACGGATTAAAAATTTTCACGTCCAGGTCAAAGAAATGCATGATCACATTGTCTTTTTGCGTAAAGTTGTTCCAGGGGGAAGCGAACATAGCTTTGGTATTCATGTGGCTAAAATGGCTGGTATTCCAGAAAAGGTTGTACGACGGGCAGAAGAAATCCTACGCTCCTTCGAAGAGATGAGGGATCAAATGTCAACACCTGTATCAGCTTTGCATAACTCGCCTGTGCAGTTAAGTATCTTCCAGCTTGACGATCCCTTGCTTGCAGAAATACGAGATGAAATAGTGGGTTTGGACATCAATCAAATGACCCCTATTGAAGCCATACAAAAATTGCATGTTATTCAGCAAAAATTAACCCGAAATAAAAAGAAATAAACTATGTTGTATTCCATGACAGGTTTTGCTAAAACACAATCTACCACACCGCATTTTATTTTTACTATTCAAATAAAAACATTAAACTCAAAAGGCCTTGATGTAAATGTTAGATTGCCATTCATGTTGCGGACAAAAGAATTAGACATCCGAAAGATTCTTGCAGATGAGCTTTTTGCTGGGAAAATAGAGGTTTTTGTGAAATTGGAAAACATTTCCTTGCAACAGTCTGTTATTGATATGACGCTTGCCAAATGGTATTTTGAGCAGCTTAAAATGCTTGAAAGTGAGCTTCAGATAAAAGAGGAAGGCAGCTTGCTTCAGCTTTTACTCTCTCTTCCTGATGTGTTAAAATTTTCAGATGAAGAAATTCCCCAGGAAGACCTTGAGGTTTTTATGGAATCCCTCAAAAATGCATGTCGTGATGTTATGGACTATCGAAAAACAGAAGGTATGGCTCTTGAAAAAGATATTCTAACTCAACTGGATATCATAAAAAATGCTTTTGATCAAATACCATCCTATGCTGAAGCAAGACTTGATCTTGTTTGTAGCAAAATATTGCAGGAACTTAAACTTTGGCAGGAAAAACATGGTCAATCTTATGATGAAAAACGCCTTGAAGAAGAGATGATATATTATGCGGATAGATTGGATATCAACGAAGAACTTGTTCGTTTAAACCAGCACATAACGTATTTTCTCGATGTAATGAATGACACGACCAGTTTTCTCAAAGGAAAAAAACTTACTTTTATTGCTCAAGAAATGGGTAGAGAAATTAACACATTAGGCAATAAGTCCAACATGTATGAAATTCAACGTTTGGTGGTAGACATGAAAACAGCTCTTGAAAAAATTAAAGAACATTTAAGCAATGTTTTATGAATGAAGGGAAAGCCATTATTTTTTCTGCACCCAGTGGTTCTGGCAAAACAACGCTTGTTCACGAGATTATGCAACGGCTTCCATATCCCTTTGCTTTTTCTGTGTCTGCTACTACGCGGCCTCCACGCTCACATGAAAAAGACGGGATAGATTATTTTTTTCTCTCAATTGATGAGTTTCAGAAAAAGATTAAAGAGCAAGCTTTCATAGAATGGGAAGAAATTTATCCTGGGATCTTTTATGGGACGTTGAAATCCGAAGTCGAGCGTTTATGGAACGAGGGAAAAATTATCCTTTTTGATGTTGACGTCAAGGGAGCTATGAACTTGAAAAAATATTTTAGCGACAAAGCTTTAACCATTTTTGTGAAACCTCCTAGCTTGGATGTGTTGCGAGAACGATTACTTCAACGTGGAACAGAAACTCCTGAGAGTCTTCAAGTGAGACTTGAAAAAGCATCTTTTGAATTAACCTTTGAACCTTATTTTGATGTGGTCATTTTAAACGATAGTCTGGAAAAAGCCGTTCAAAATGCTATTTTTCACATAGACAAATTTCTTCAAATGGGGAAAAACGCAAAAAATGCATAATTTTGCATAATTCTTATCCATGGAAATTTATATTCGAAAAACTAAATCTATTATTCAACGTTTAAAAGAGCTTTGGTATTTCAGGGAACTCATTTATTTTTTTGCATGGAAAGACATTAAGATTAAGTATAAACAAGCATTGCTTGGCGCTTTGTGGATTATTTTACAGCCTGTTTTACTCATGCTTATTTTTACTTTGGTAGGGAAAGCCGTTAACATACAAACAGGAGTTATTCCTTATTCTGTTTATGTTTTTGCAGGGATAATTTTTTGGAACATTTTTGCTTCAGGTGTACAAAATATTGGTAACAGTTTTGTTTCAAATGCAAATATTTTAAAAAAAATATATTTCCCGAAGCTCATCATGCCTATTTCATCACTGATGGTAGTAATGTTTGATTTTTTCATATCTTTTATTGTTTTTTTGATACTGATTATCTGGGAGGGTGTCTATCTTAATTGGCTGAAAGTTTTTGTTTTCTTTTGGCTCATCATTTTTTTTATTACTTTAGTAACGCTAGGTCTTGGGCTATTTTTTGCAAGTTTTAATGTTAGGTATCGAGATGTTCGTTATATAATACCTTTTTTTATTCAGTTAATGTTTTTTGCATCGCCTATCATTTACACGTCATTACATTTTGAGGAATCTTGGAAAAATGTTCTTTATGCTATGAATCCATATGTGGCCGTGATGGAACTTGTACATTATACTTTTTTTAACATGCCTTTGCATCTAGATTATCTTTGGTATGGTGTGGTTAGTGCTGTTTTGTTATTTGCCTTAGGAGTTATTACATTTTTTGCCATGGAAAAAACTTTTGCTGATGTGGTATGAAGCCAATTATTGAAGTACATCATCTGACAAAACGGTTTCGACTTGGTGAACTTGGAAGTTATTATCATACTTTGCGAGATGTATTGAGCTTTACATCTGTTAAAAAAAATAAGCATAAACATTTTGTTACTGCTTTAGATAATATTTCTTTTGAAGTTTATCCGGGTGAAACGATTGGGATTATTGGGAGAAATGGATCAGGAAAAACTACATTGTTAAAAATTTTAAGCCAAATAACATATCCCGACGAAGGTTTTGCAATATTGCGAGGAAGAATAGGGGCTCTTCTCGAAGTTGGGACAGGTTTTCATGGTGAGCTGACCGGAAGGGAAAATGTTTTTTTCAACGGGGCTTTGCTAGGACTTACCAAAAAAGAAATAAAAGCAAAATTTGATGAAATCGTAGCTTTTGCTGGTGTAGAGGAATTTATTGATACGCCTCTTAAGCATTATTCGAGTGGGATGCAACTTAGGTTGGCTTTTGCAGTGGCAGCACATTTAAATCCAGAGATTTTAGCTATAGACGAAGTGTTGGCGATCGGGGATGCTGAGTTTCAACAAAAAACATTAAACAAAATGAACGATGTAGCTCAAGCGGGCCGAACTGTTCTTTTTGTTTCTCACAACATGGCAACCATTTCAGCCTTTTGTAAGAGAACCCTCATACTTGATAAAGGAAAATTGGTGAATTTTGGTCCAACCGAAGAAATGGTAAGGCAATACCTCAAGATGCTTGATGTTTATGTCAACCAACAAGCCCTTGACGACGATCCGTCGCTACCTTTTCAGGTAATTTCTATAAAAGCTGTTGATACAGAAGGAGCTGTTCGTTCTGAATTTGCTTTTTCTGAGCCCATCTCTTTTATAATAGACGTAAAAATTCGTGATCAAATTCGAACAGGACAAATTGTGGTGGTTTTTTATAATCAATATAAGCACAAAGTTTTTTCTGAAGTAAAGGATGTGGGCCAGTTTAGCCCTGGTGTGCATAAATTTAAATTGCAGTTGCCTGTGAAGATGTTGGCTCCAGGTACTTTTAGCGTTGGTGTAGAATCAGTTGCCCATTTGTATGGAAATTTTCAAATTGTCGATCATGCCTTTCAGTTTACTGTGATCGACGATGGAACAAAATTTGCTCTTTCGCATCTTGGTTCCAGTGGAGGTTATGGAGATGTTATTTTACCTTGTACATGGGAAAAACTATGAACATTTTAATCATTTCTTTTTCATATCTGCACAAAGATCCGCGAGTTATTAATCAAATAGAAGTTCTCAAAAATTATGGGCAGATATATACTTTGGGTTTTTCTCCTTACAAGTATCATCAAGCCCATTTTGATCTTTCAACCATCATCGGTCGCCCGAATTTTTATTATCATTACCCAGCTTTTATTAGGAAATTTTATACACTTTTTTTTGCTTTTTTGAGATATTTGACTTTGGTTTGGAACTTAATTTTTTTGTCCCCTGTATTGAAAAAAGATTTTGACTATTGGAAATTTATACGCATACATAGACTAAAAAAATTAATAAAAAAACATCGTTTTGACCTATTGTGGGTAAACGACATTGAAGCTTTGCCCATGGGTGTTTTTTTGAAGCGTCAAGGAACAAAACTTATCTTTGATGCTCATGAGTATTTTTTAGAAGAAGTTGCCACTGAAGAATGGATTCGAAAGTATCAAAACGAACGTAAAGAACGATTTTTAGATGCTATTTCATTTATTGACGCGATGGTTACTGTTAACGACTCCATTGCTGCTCTTTTCAAAACTGAATTTGGTGTTCAACCTTTTATAATTAGGAATGTGAAGAAATATCATAAAATTGATGTGCAATTATCCAAGGGGGATAAAATTCGGCTTGTACATCATGGAGCTGCTTTTACTTTTAAAAGCATTGAAAAATATATTGATTTTTTTTCAAAATTACCTGACCATTTCGAGTTGCATTTTTATTTGACAAAAAACGATGAAATTTATTTTGAACAGATTAGAAAGATGGCATCAAATTATCAAAGAATTTATTTTCATGATCCTGTCCCTTTTGATAAGATAGTTCAAGAAATTTCACAATATGACATAGGTTTATATTTTTTAACCCCGGATTCGTATAATAACCTTTATTCGCTACCGAATAAAATTTTTGAATTTATTCAAGCAAGACTTATGATCATTATTTCACCACAGCCTGAATGTAAGAAAATCATAAATCGCTATGGTTGCGGAATTGTCTTAGATGTTGACAAAGGCAATGATCGATCTTTTGATGTGGTTAGAAAATTGAAAAAAACTGAGGTTATAAGTTATAAGCAACAGAGCGATTTAGCAGCACGAGAACTTAATGTAGAGAACGAAGCAAAAATATTCGAAGAAATTCTTCAATATGTTTTTTTAAAAAATGACTGATCATGTGTGGAATTGCAGGGGTATGGAAATTTAATGGCGAACGACTAAACCGCGGGGAACTAGAAAAAATGGCCAATACTTTAAAGCATCGTGGTCCTGACGGTGAAGGATTTTGGATTCGTGAAGATCAACGGTTGGGTCTTGCTCATCGACGCCTTAAAATCATTGATTTAAGTGCTCAAGCTGACCAGCCCTTCTTTTCTCAGGATGGAAAATTTGTGATTGTCTTAAATGGTGAGATTTATAATTACATTGAATTAAAGAGGAAACTTCAGCAGCAAGGATATTCATTTTCGACCACTTCAGACACGGAGGTACTTTTATATATGTACATTGTTCATGGAATTAACTGTTTGAATTATCTCGATGGAATGTTTGCTTTTGCTATTTATGATAAAGATCGCGATTATCTTTTTTGTGCGCGTGATCGTTTTGGCGAAAAACCTTTTTTCTTTTCTTGGTATAAAGATACTTTTTATTTTGCCTCAGAGGTAAAAGCTCTTTTTGCAGCAGGAGTTCCTTCTGATGTAAGTGAAAAAGCTTTGTACCGCTATTTTGTTTATAATACGGTCGAAAATCCCTATGCTCCTGACGAAACACTTTATCAATACGTAAAACAATTACCTCATTCACATTATATAGTCGTTGAGAATAATGCTACTTTTCGTTTAAAAAAATATTATGAAATTTCAATAAAAAAATATGAACAACACGATGTAGTTGAACGTTTTTTGTATTATTTTGATACCTCCATCGAAAGACGTTTACGAAGCGATGTTGCGGTTGGAACGAGTTTAAGTGGAGGCTTAGATTCATCATCTATTGTCGTTAAAGTAGCTGAAAAGAAGCAAGAACGACAGATTCAATATTCTTTTTCGGCTCGTTTCCCTGGGTTTACTAAAGATGAAGGATTTTACATTGAAAAAGTCATTCAAAAAACTCATCTTACTCCTATCTATGTTTATCCAAATAAAAACTCCATGTACGAGAATTTGTCCAAAATTTTTTATCACCAAGAATTCCCTTTTGGGAGTACTTCCATAGCTGCTCAATACGAAGTGATGAAAGCTGCAAGAGATCACGGAGTCATTGTTCTTCTCGATGGTCAAGGAGCAGATGAAACACTTGCAGGTTATGATTTTTATCGAAAAACCTATTTAAAAGAACTTTTTTGCACAAAACCTTGGCTATACTGGCATGAAAAAAAAATGTTGAAAAAAAATTTTAATCTCAACGTTCAGTTGTCAACAAAAGAATGGGTTCATCTCTTTTTCCCATCATTTTTTGATTTTATGAGAAGAATGAGAAGAAAAGGACCCCACATTTCTCAATCGTTTAATCTTTCTCATAGTTTTCATGAAAGCTTTGGGAATGAACCCTCGCCCTTCCAGTATTTTTACGACCTTACTTCCCATTTATATTTTTCCACTTTTGTGTTGGGATTACAGGATTTGTTACGGTACGCTGATCGAAATGCGATGGCACATGGTGTAGAAGTGCGTTTGCCATTTTTGTATCATGAATGGGTGGACTATATTTTTTCTTTATCTTCTTCGTGGAAAATAAAAGACGGATGGTCAAAATTTGTTTTACGAAAAGCCATGGAGCCTTTTTTACCTCAGGAGATTACTTGGCGAAAAGAAAAAATTGGCTATGAGCCACCGCAAGAGCGTATTTTCGCTGATGCTAGGTTTCAGGACTTATTTAAAGAAGCTGCAGGTTTTTGTCAAAAACAAGGGTATATTACTCAACCACGAGCAGATCAGGTATGGGTGTATCTTATGGTTTATTTGTTATATGACTTTGCAAATAAATGGAAATGAAGCGAAAGAAACGACTTTTGTTTGCAGCTGTTGACATTGGTTGGCGAATAGAGCATTATACAGAATTTTTAACAAAGCAATTTAGAAATAAACTGAGGGTAGAATCTTTTGTTAAATTTAAATTACCCCACGTACAAAAAGAGGCATCGTATACTTTTGAGTTCAATTTTTATAAATATCCCAAAATTGTTCAATGGGGATTATCGTTTCTTTTCTTTATTTATGCTTTGTTTCGTTATGATGTGTTTTATTTTTTTTCAGGAGAGACCTTGTTAACCTATGCATTGAGACCATTTGAGTTAAGAATTTATCGATTATTTGGAAAAAAAATTATCATGCATTTTGTGGGTGCGGATATAAGAAATTCAGGATATTTATTTTGGCTAAACCATCATTTTGAAGAATATTTGAATGGGAATAAATTGGAAGGAGCTCCTACGAAACATACTACTAAGCAAAGAAAGTTAGTTATGCTTGCTGAAAGATTTGCTGATAAAGTCTTTGTATCGACGCCTGATTTGCTTGAATTTTTCTCAACAAAAGAAAATGTGCATTGGATTCCTGTTTTTTTACATGAAAGAAAATTTTTAGAAGAGTTAAGGTCAGCCAAACCTTATGTTTTTAGTGACCAGAAAGTACGAATTTTATTTGCTCCTTCTAATGGACCTCTTAAAGGAGCTGACTATGTGGTTTCACAAGTCAACAAGTGGTCAAAAAATAAGACAGATATTGAATTTTTAAACATGTTGGATGAAAAATGGACAAGGCAGATGAAGCCATTTCCTCCTTATGTGCTTACACACGTAGATTTACTGTCCTATCTACAAAGTGTGGATATTGTTATTGATCAGGTGCTCATAGGATGGTATGGACTTTTAGCCGTTGAGAGTATGTATTTAAATAAAGTTACGATTTGCTATATTGCTAATGATTTAAAAAGATTTCTTTCTCCAACATGTCCTATCATTAGCTTTGAGAAAGATATTATGGAAGCATTAGATAAAGCCTATGAGATTGTCAAAACTAAGAAAGATAACGATTATCAATCTTTTGTGCTTGAGTATCATACCCTTGAGGGGTCAAAATGGGTAGATTTAATGAAAGAAGTAATTTTTTGAAATAAAAAAGCCGCCCAAAGGCGGCTGATGAGGTGATGTGATAAATTATCGTATCACTTGAAGAGGTAGTACTTGCAAACCATGTTCGTTAAGGATCTGGATGTAGTAGAGACCAGCGGGTAGATTTTGCACAGAGAAGATGGTGTAATTATTTTCAGCTTTGATTTGTTGCAAGGTTTGACCAACGGTATTAACAATTCTAATCACATTGTTATCATTTGTTCCCGAAAGAATAGCATAATCTTGAGTAGGGTTAGGATAAATCGAAAGATTTGATACATTGTTATCTGCTATTGAAGTTGCATCAACGATGCTTACATCATCGAGAAGAATAGCATATTGGTCAGGATTACTGTAAGCAAAGAATCCTACATAATATTCCCCATTTGCAGGAACAGTAAAATTAGCCATTCCTAGTTGGTAATTCTCATTAGTAAATTCCCCTAAATCTACAAGCATTGTATTCATGGCAGCAACGGTATTATCATTCCCAAGATAAACTTTCATTTTTTCAGGATACGAAGCTAGACGTACTCGGTAGTAAAAAGTCAACTTGTAATTTTTCCCACTCTGCATTTGAATACATGAGGTCATTAGCCAATCCTGTCCAGGAAGAGAAGCATCATAAAAATAGTAAGCAAAACCACTTCCATTGTGTGCATAAGTAGAATTATTGCCGAAATTCCAGGTAGAACCTCCGTTTTCATCAATAATAGTCAAACGTTCCAATTCTTCAGTGGGTTCAAATCCTAAAGAATAAGGAATGCTTTGAGCTGCATAATTTTTTACGGTTAATGTAGCCGTGTCATTAGCTAGGTTTTCATCGCCGGTAAGTGATGTGTACACTTTGATGTTATAAGTTCCATCGGTACTTAAATCTGCTGGTTGAGTAAAGGTATATTCGTAAGTGCCGAGAGATGGAATTGTTGCTGAGATAGTTTCTTGAACAGGTGTTCCTCCATTGATGCTATAAGAAATGGGGATATTCGATAGATTGGAAGTAGAATTGTTCATAAGGGTTGCCTTAATCGTTTGATTATTAGGTAACTGACAATTGCTTTTGATCTGATTGATGCCTACAACAGCTATATCTGTTGTAGGTAGGGTGAAAGAATATGGAATGGCAAAACCAGCCAGTTCTTGAGGAAAAGTAGTCAGAATAGTTGCTTGTCCAGTGCTCGTATTTATTTCAGCTAAAGCTCCGGTTGATGCATATAAAACCCCGTATAATTTATTCTTGTCTCGGTCAAAAGCAATGTCCTGAGCGTAGTTAATATTAACTCCTAGCGGACCAATAACGGTACCAGCTCCTGTGCTTTTATTAATTGAGTAAAGATTGTCATCATTTAAGTTAATTCCGTAAAGATTGCCAGCTGAGTCACAAGCAATGCCTATGATAATGCCAGGACATATTGTACCCACTAGTGTGGCTCCACCATTGGATGGATTTACTTTAACGAGCAATGAATTAGACCCATCATAAGCAGAACCAAAAAGGAATCCTGTTTTAACATCGAATGCAAGACCTGTAAGACCAAATCCACTGCTACCAATTTCAGTAATAGCTCCCGTCGTGGTATCAATGGTCATTATTTTGGAATTGTTGGCGTTACTATACTCGCATGCATACCATTGTCCATACATGAAATCAGCACCAGCCATAAAATCAGTGCTGGAAGAACTTAATGAGGTAATTACTCCCGTTGGAATTTCAATTTTTACAGGACCTTCAGGAATGTTATTCGTGGGATCATAAGCATTATATGCATAACCATATTTAAACACAGTAACTTCATAGGTTTTTTGCATGGTATTATTAGAATTGTTGTCGTCGTTAATTATAATTGTAGCTACTGCGTTGAAAACTCCCAACGTTGAAGCAGTTAAAGGAGAAAAAATAAAAGTGTCTTGTTGTGTTGCTGGAACCAGTCCTGTTGCTGTGTCTGTGTAAATCAAGGTGGAAGAAGCATCAAAAATATCAAGGGCAACTTTAACCGTGGTGTCAGTCGCCCCAACATTTGAAACTACAACTTGTGGCACAATGGTACTGTTTAAATTGTAATAGTTGTTTAGTAAAATTCCAGTTACAGCAACATCCAATGAAGGAGCAGCATCAATGGTGATATTACCTGTTATAGTGTGAGGTGGGTCTCCAAAACCATCCCCGTAGATGGTGTAAGAAATAGTTTGAGGACCACTTACTGTTGCATCAATGGAAACATTGACAACAAAATTATAAGTACCTACATCTAAAGCTCCACACCCAGATGGAGTATTAGTTCCCCACATGATGCTTTGTCCTGAAACGGGTGTAACTAAGTTTATGTATTGGCCTGGGCATCCATTTTCAGGAGCTAAAGGGTTACTTGTTCCACTTTCTAATGGTGTTATTCCAACAGGGAAGGTCATACTTACGCCATCTAAATATTCATCATCATCTCTATTGACGACCAGTTGAAAGGTAAGTAACATGGTAATTCCTGGGACATAGCCCGCTCCCGTATAAGAAATAGAAGATCCCGTTAAGTTTTTCTGGTTAACAAATTCAGTTCCCTTCATTGGCTTTTTAGGGTAAAGATTTTTTGAACCCGGTAGGGCTTGTTGATTAAACTGGGCAAATACACCTACTGCCCACAATACTAAAATAAAAATCACGGTCTTTTTCATAATCTTGTATTTTGTGTTTGCAAATATAACTTTTTTTATTTTTTTATTTAAAAAATTGTGATTCTTATCATTTTCCACTTAATTTCCACTTATAAATCTTTTCGAGCGATAAGTTTTTTGGCGATGAACTGCATTTTCCCCTACTGACGCTTCGGTCAACATTTTTGTACTCAAAAAAGTAAGGTCAATTTGCAAACGGAGTTTAGAACTACAAAATTAACTGACCTTGCATTGCTGTTGCTCGGCAGAAGTTTCTCCTGCAATGATTTTTCCACCAGTTGCAAAACCGTTTGATTTCCTATTTGAGAAGTAAGATCAGACTTAATTTTTGTTCGATCTGTTGTAGGCAAGGGTTCATTTGCCCCAAGAGGAGAACATATCTTTGTTCGTAGGCACGTACCACCAGCATATTTTTTTGAGGAACAAAACGGTCTTTGAACATTTCTTTCATCAGCAAGGAGGCAATCCACGCTGCATTTTTTACATTGCTTTTGCGTCTAGGCATTTGCTTGATTAAATACGGATGGACCAACTTCAAAGTAAAAATCATTTTCCAAAAGCCGCCAAATCGGCATCGTGTAAATTCCAGTATTTTCCATTACCACCCAACCCACAGGGTGACTTTTAAGCCATACTTTGAGCTCTTCAACTTCTTCGGTCGTAGTAGCAAATTGTTTTATTTCAGTTTTAAAATTTTTGGGTAAAATGCTATCTTTGTGGATATCCCATCCACAGTAACGCTTATAATTTAAAACATTTTTAAGCAAAATACAAATGATACAAATACCCCACGCATCCCCTAGGGACACTGAATTTTTATTCCATTTCTGTAGCAAGAAATTTTAATGTACATTTGTCAAAACAACAACACTTCTTTTATGAGACCATTTTTCTTTACAATTACATTCTTGTTTTTCATTGTAAGCTTTTCTCAACCTCAGGATCAAGTTTCTATGACTTGGACATTGAAAGGAAAAATCTTGGATTCATTAAGTAAGCAACCGCTCGAATACTGTACAGTCACTGTTTATTCGTTGAGGGATTCAACATTAATTACTGGAGGTATAACCGATGCAAAAGGAAATTTTTCTATTACTATCCCACGACCCGGAAGGTTTAAGGTGAAAATTAGTTTTTTGGGTTATGCCACACGTACTATTTCGCCAGTACAGTATTTACCGAGGCAGCAGTCAACACCTCTCGTAGATCTTGGCCTCATTTATTTGTCTTCTAATTCAAAGAAGTTAGGTGAGGTGGTCATTGAAGATACAAAACCTGTTATGGAATTGCAGTTGGATAAAAAAGTTGTGAAAGTTAGTGAGGATATTACTACTCAAGGAGGTACGGCCTTGGATGTACTTAAAAATGTGCCAGGCGTAGAGGTAGATCAGAATGGAAATATCAGCTTGCGAGGGAGTGAAAATGTCTTGGTGCTTATTGATGGAAGACCATCTACCTTTACAGGAGCTGATCGGCGCGCAGCTTTAGAGCAAATTCAGGCTTCTAATATTGAAAACATTGAAATTATTACCAACCCTTCAGCAAAATACAATCCCGAAGGAATGACAGGAATCATTAATCTTGTCTTGAAAAAGAAAAAGGGAGCGGGTTTTAATTCACTCTTAACCCTTGGGGGAGGGTACCCTACGAATGCTAGATCGAGTTTGTCTCTTAGTTATTCAACCAATACATATACAATTTTCGGAAACATCGATGGAAGTTTTAGAAATGATTTTCATTTTGGCGAGCATGAAAGAACTTCTTATTTCCTTCAAGATGAGTATTTTTTACACCAAGCATCTCTAGACACATCGTATGATAAAAATGTAACTGCTAAAGTTGGAGGTGAATATTATTTTTCCAAAAAATGGGTTGTTGGAGCTTCAGCTACGTTTTTCTTGAATCAATCTAATTCAAAAGAAAATGCTATTTCATACTATCTTAATCCTAATCGTGAGGAGACAAAACGTTTTACAAACAGAGATCTTGACTGGCGCAAAGGAGATAATGTTGAATGGGCACTAAATTTCTCAAAACACTTTAACAAAGCCAACGAAGAACTTACGGGCGATTTTTCTTTTGGCCATATGAATGGAAGTGATTCATCTTTAAATCGGTTGACATTTTGGGAAGGTGAACAAGTGAGCTCTAAGTACTTGCCAACCTGGAGAATTCTAGATAATTCCATGAAACAAAACATTTTTAACGAAAAAATTAACTGGAAACATGTTTTTACCGATAGTTTATTTTTAGAATCTGGTGTGGAATCATCTTTAAGGACAATTGATTATACCAACTCAAATTATCTGTACAATTTTTATGCATCTATTTGGGATTTCAATGACACTACCAGTTATAAAGGTCTGTACGACGAAAGAATAGCTGCACTTTACACTGTTTTAAATTGGCAGTGGAGGAAATGGAGTATTTCGGGGGGTATTCGCGCCGAATATGCCCAAACCAATGTTCACTTAAAAGATTCTTCTGATAATCTCAATATTTATCGAACTCTTTACCCAACAGGTGCTATTTCATATACATTCAACAAAAAGAATCAAGTACAATTAACGTATAGTAAACGAGTAAACAGACCATCTTTCTTTAATCTTTTACCCTTTTCAGATTATAGCAGTTATCCAAATATAAGGAAGGGCAATCCTTATTTAAAACCTGAATATGTTCATTCTTTCGAATTAAGCTATGCATATTATGCTCCGTGGGGAACTTTTGTTCCTTCTGTTTTTTATAAACAAGTGTATGATGTCATTTCTCGATATCGTCAGAGTATCCATGATACTGTCTTTATTATGACTTGGATGAATTATAATACAGCAACGTCAACAGGCATTGAAGCAACTTTTTCTGGAAGGTTTCTAAAATGGTGGAGATTTAATCTAAACGGTCAGTATTATTGGTATCATGTGAATGGTGAAAATGTTGAAACTTCTATAACAGGTGATGCTCGAGGTTGGAGCTTTAAGATGAATAACACTCTACGATTACCTCATAATTTTGATGTGCAGTTAACTGCCAACTACATGGGACCACGTTTTATGGGTCAAGGAACCAGGCAACCTTTTGGGATGGTAAATGTGGGAATAAGAAAATCGTGGCTACAAAACAAAGTTTCTTTTTTGATTAACGTTAGGGATGTACTTAAAACACAGCAGTTTAAGGTCATATTTGATCAACCAACTTATAAGATGATAGCTAAACATTGGCATAAAAGCCCCATGATCATGGGAACGCTTACATGGAAGCTAAGTGGTGATTATAAACCAGCTGAAAAGCGGAAACGAGAAAATGATATGCAAAATAACATGGACATGGATTTTTAGCACCATGTTCCTATCAAAAAACTTAAAATCAAAAGAAATTTATTTAAAAGTATTCTACCATTAAGAAATCTTTTGGAATTTTGTCTCCTTTTTTAACGTAGACTTTTTTGATTTTACCAGAAAAAGGAGCTAAAACTTTATTATACATTTTCATGGCTTCAAGTTCCAGCAAAACATCCCCTTCCTTAACAGTTTGATTGGGTTTAACAAAAACATTTCGGATAATACCCGGGATAAGAGATACTATGTGTTTAGGGTTTTGCGATTTGTATGGTTTACGTTCTTCATATTTTTTAGTTGGGAGTCCCAGGTATTCACCAGATTCTAGCGAGATGTTGATGTATTCTTTTTTTTCTTGATTCATAGCTCGTGGATTTAGAATGGAGGAATACCATGTTTTTTGGCAGGTCTGCTTACGGATTTTTGAGACGAAATTTTCAGCGAGTGGGCAATGTATTTGCGAGTTTCTAATGGATTAATAACAGCATCAATATGTCCAAAAGAAGCAGCGACATAGGGGTTTGCAAACTTTTCACGATATTCTTGTATCTTTTTCTGGCGAACTTCTTCTGGATTTTCAGCTTGTTGAATTTCATTTCGGAAAATGATATTTGCAGCTCCTTCTGGTCCCATAACAGCAATTTCAGCTGTGGGCCATGCGAAAACAAAATCTGCTCTAAGATGTCGTGACCCCATGGCAATGTATCCCCCACCGTAAGCTTTTCGAAGGATAATGGTAATTTTAGGTACTGTAGCTTCGCTGTATGCGTATAACAATTTTGCTCCATGTCGAATAACGCCGTTGTGTTCTTGATCAATGCCGGGTAGATAACCAGGGAGATCGACAAAAGTAACAATGGGTATGTTGAAGGCATCGCAGAATCGAATAAATCGTGCAGCTTTGTCGGAGCTATCTACATCAAGTACTCCAGCAAGGTAGAGAGGTTGATTTGCTACAAAGCCGACGGTTTCTCCTTCAATGCGGGCAAAGCCAACGACTATGTTAGGAGCAAAAAGTTGCTGGACTTCGAAAAAGTCCGAATGGTCAACCACTGCTCTTATTATATCTCTCACGTCGTATGGCTCTTTCGGATCGGCGGGGAAAATTTTTTCGATTTTGTATTCTTTTTTAGGTGGTGCAGGTGGGAAGGGGTCAGGTTTTTTGGTATTGTTCCATGGTATAAACGTGAGTAATTTTTGTATTTGACCAAAAGCTTCGAATTCAGTTCTAGCATAAAAATGAGCATTTCCTGTTTTCTCAGCATGGATACGTGCTCCACCAAGTTCTTCCATGGATATTTCTTCTCCAAGGACAGTTTTTATGACCTCAGGTCCAGTGATAAACATTTTGGAAATGTTATCAACTACGAAAACAAAGTCGGTGAGAGCAGGACTGTAGACTGCTCCTCCTGCACAAGGACCAAGGATTACAGAAATTTGCGGAATAACCCCAGATGCAATGGTATTTCGATAAAAAATTTCACCGTAGCCGGCTAAAGAATTCACTCCTTCTTGAATACGTGCTCCACCTGAATCGTTGATGCCTATAATAGGCATTTTCATGCGTAAAGCATGATCCATGATTTTGGTAATTTTTTTGGCATGCATGTAACCAAGAGATCCTCCTGCAACAGTAAAGTCTTGTGCGTAAATGCACACAGGATGACCATTGATGGTGCCAGTACCAGTGATAACCCCATCTCCCGGCAAGTGTTTTTTGTCCATGTCAAAATCTTTTCCAGCATGCTCTACAAAAAGATCATACTCTTGAAAGGAATCAGGATCGAGTAATGCCAAAATTCGTTCTCTTGCAGTAAGTTTTCCCATGGCTACTTGCTTTACAACAGCCTTTTTCCCTCCCCCTTCGCTTGCACTACGAATTTTGGAGGTTAATTCTTTTGTTTTTGCACGTATCGACATAGCTTAAATTTTGTGATGCAAATTAACAAAATTTTATTTTCTTATGCAGAGAAGTTTCTAAAGAAACCAATTTTCGTTTTTTTTCTTTGTAAGATAAGTTTTTTGAGATGAGATAATTTTCTATATTTGCATGTAAAATTAAAATTCTATGAAAACAAAGGGGAGTGTTTTATTTTTCTTATGTGTGGTAATGCTTTTCTCGCAGCAAAAGTTTGAATATTATCCTCCTGATAACTTTATTTTGGATACATCCCTAAAAAGTGAAGTGGTTTACAAAAATGCTGCAGCAGGTGCTGTGATTCAAATTAAAGAAATACAAGGTCTGCCAGCTCAAAAAGCTTTGGATGGATTTAGTACTTTGCAGTTTTCTAAAAATTCTTCCAATTTTCTTGAAGAAATATCTTTAAATATGCAACAAAAAGACCTTGTTGGAAAAGTTTATGTTTCTCAATTCTTTATTCAAGAGAAAGAACCTTATGAAATGTATCGATTATTGGCTATTTTAGGGAATGTTTCAACAACTTATTACATAAGTGTTACGATGCCTTCTTTATCTTTCAAAGTGTTAAAAGATCCTATTCTTGAATCCCTTCAATCTTTTCATATCAATTTTTAATTTTAAAATAGGCTAACCATGAGAAAAAGAAGTTGGGTAGGGTTAAGCGTTTTTTTAATGAGTTTGGCACTGAGAGCTCAAACCTTTGATGTGCATCATCAAATCAATTGGTCTACCACCAACCAATACATGTGGGGACCAAATGGTACGGCTTGGACATTAAATATTAATCAACCTATTTTTCAATATTCTACAGATGAAAACAATACCATTGGAGATATTTCTCATACAATTCTCGGTGACTATGGTGCAGAAATAGATCTTCATACCTACTTAATGATGGGGAGTGATTTTTCAGTATATGGATTTAGTTCTGGAAGTGTTGATGTATCTTATCCTGTAGATATTCAACTTAGTTTTCCTTCGGCGGGAACTCTTATTCCTGGACAATATTTTCCAATTCATTCGGATTATAGTGTTCTTCCAGGATGGGATTTGACTACGCACTTTCCTGAAACGGGTGTCATTAATCTTGACTTAGATTATGGATTATCTGTTCAAGCAACCGCTACCATTTGTGTCGTCAGTTGTTTTACTACTAATCTTTTGGATGTTAATATACCTGATGATTCTGTGACAATTTTTGAAATAAATACCTATACAGGGATGTCTACATATCCTTGTATTGAAAATGGATATCCTGCTATTTGTCAATCCCAAGTTATACCCTTGGTTTTAAACAACATCGGAGGGATAGGCCTAAATTTATTTGCTGATATTCCTTACATTGAAACCACCGATTATCTGGGGAGTGATAAATGCTTGTATGCAAAAGGACAAGATTATTACTTGACTTTATCCCTTGATATTTTAACGTTTTTAGGTTTTTTGGCTGATGCTCTTCCATCACCTGAGCTTCAGGATCTTTTGGATTTGAATTCTGGTACCATAAACTTAGGTTCAGGAATAACTTTAGGATATGAAATCATTTCTACAGCGTTGCTTTCAATGGACAATTATTTGCATCAAAATTTTTCATTCTGTCCTACTATTTATACGGAATTAACTTTTCCGCAGGCTCTAGATTATTTTGAGTTAAATCCTGCTACGGGCGATACAGTGCAGGTAGGCACTAATGATACGATAGTTTTTAAAGTTGGGAATGATCTGTACATCAGATGGCCATGTTTTGGCGTTGATCATTTTGACCCTTCCATACGACATTGGATGCATAATGATTTTAGAAATCATACGTGGGATAGCTTAGCTTTTAGTTTTACCCTTGAAGCCTTTACCTTTACTTTTTATATTCCTTTTTTTGCTCCAAATCCCTCTTTTGAAACACCCACTTTTTGTGTAGAAAATCCTCAGGGAGGGGAAATTTGTTTTGAAAATATTTATGTAGAAACTCAACCCTTGACCAATGAGGATCTTACTATTACGATAGGACCTTTATTTTCAACAACAATTCCTCTTGGGTATATTCCTGTAACTTGGTTTGATAAAACATGGGAATTATGTTGCTTTGATACGCTTTCGTTTCCGTCTGTTCACTTAGCTAGTGGTCCTTTTATGACGCTTAACATAATTGGCGATACAGTACTTTGCAATGGTGACACTACGGGAGTGATTATAGCACATGTTGAAAATGGGGCTGGCCCGTATACTTTTACATGGTCGACAGGAGCAATGGATACCCACATGTGGAATAATGATAGCATAATGGTTAGCGCTGGTCCTTACAGTGTAACCGTGAGTGATGCCGGCGGATGTACTTTAAGTGATGCAGTAAATGTATTTGAAAATTCACCCATTCATATTCAGCTTACCAAAGAGGATGTTCGTTGTGAACATGATTCTACAGGTGCTATTTATGCTACTGTAACTGGTGGAACACCGGGTTATTCATATTATTGGACACCCGGAGGAGCTACAACTCAAAATTATACGAATATTCCTGCGGGTACCTATGTCCTTCTGGTTACCGATACCTTTGGTTGCAAAGCAAAAGATTCTATCGTTGTCGTAGAGCTTTATCCAAAACCACCTGTTAATGTTAACATCACCCCTTTGGAAGGATGCGAACCTTTGCTAGTATACTTCTCCGAAACCAATCCTCCCGCCGTGTCTTATGTATGGTCTTTCGGGGATGGTTTTTATGACACGTTGCAAAACACTTCGCATCTTTACGATTCAGCCGGAGTTTACGATGTGGTCTTAACCGTAACTAATCAATATGATTGCGATTCTATTTTATACCTTAATGATATTATTACTGTTCATCCAAAACCGGTGGCTAATTTTGATGCTGTTCCAGATACAGTCTACTCAATGATAGATCCATCTTATACTGTTCTCTTTAATAATCAAAGTGAAGGATATAATCAGAGTGTATGGGATTTTAACGACCCCAATTCTCCATTTAATATTTCGATAGATAATAATACATCTCATTCCTTTTCAGGTGAAGGTGTATATAATGTTATACTCATTGTGTCAAATGAATATGGCTGTCTCGATACTATTTCCAAACCTGTCGTTATTTTGGATGATGTGCTTACTGTTCCGAATGTTATTACTCCCAATAATGATGGATTTAATGATCAATTTGTTGTCAAAAATCTTGAAAAATATCCTGAAAATGTACTTTTCATTTACGATCGTTGGGGTAAGTTGATTTACCATGCAAAACCATATAAAAATGATTGGGATGGCAAAGATCACCCTGCTGGAACTTACTATTTTGTACTCTACCCCAATCGTTATGAAAAAAAATTCGATGGAACTATCACGATCATTAAATAAAACTTTTCATTTAATTTTTTGAACTTCTAATTTTGCACAGGTGAATGTGTGGTTGTATGAAATCATACAAGCTAGTTTTTGCTATTGTTCAGGATGCTGATTTTCAGTGGATGATTGAACCCTTAGCAGTAGAGATTTTACGAAAAGGCCTTTGGAGTTTCAAAGGAATACATGTTTCTACCAATAATATAGAGGCATATATAAAAGATTACACAGAAGCAGAGCTTGAGGCTGTTCGAATTTTGAATGAATGTCGCCCTGAGCGAATTGCTACGCTTTTCTCTGATAAACCTATGAAAATTTATGATTTTTTTCAGCAGTTACCTTCTAATGAGCAATTGTTCAAAAAGGTCATTCAATATTTGCGAAATAAAACCAATGCTGCAATTGAGATCTTAGCAAAACATAATATTCCATTGTTTTTCAAAGGAAAAGCCGAAGATGTGATTAAGCAAGACCCTATTTTCCCTTCTCAAACAATATTAAAAGTAGAATTTATCTTTTCGTATGATCAAAAGAACCTCTCTTATCAATTAAGATTGTTAGAAGACGGAAAAGAAATACCCTTACAGCAAAACAATGTTATCATTTTAAATGTCGAGCCTTGTTGGTTGATATACAATCAGCGATTTTATAGAGTTCAAGTATCGGTAGATGGAAAAAAGATTTCTCCTTTTTTGCAAAAAGAAAAAATTGTTATTCCTTCATCTCAGGTGGAATCATATTTGAAAAAATTTGTAGCAAGAATCTTACTTGATCATGACCCGATTTTTTCAGGCATAACGACTAATTATATTCGCGTACAACCTAAGCCACTTTTATTTTTGTCTCCTAGTGTTTTTTATAAATATTCTTTTGCTCTCCAGTTTGATTATCAAGGGAAACTGCTTTCTCCTTTTTCTGATGAGAAGCGTTTTGTTCAACTAAAAAAAGAGAAAGATTCGTTCTCTTTTGAGGTAATTGAAAGAGATGTTTTTTTTGAAAAAAAAATAATTGAATGGTTAAAAAGACAAGGACTAGAAAGGGTGAGTGGTAACGAGTTTTTACCAATTGATTTGCTCTTAAAACACGATATTTTCAATTCCAATGATTTTCTCTTAGATCTAATAACTTTTGTTAATCAGAATGGAGATATTTTAAAAGAAAAAGGTATAGAATTTCGCACGTCGTTATCTGATGACTATTACCTCGGATCTATTCAACTAAATCATGAGATAAAAAAACAACACGATTGGTTTGATTTATATATTGATATTCAGGTCGACGGATATACCATTCCTTTTTCTGATTTGAAAAAGCATATTCTTACCAATCAGCGAGAATACATTCTTCCCGATGGTAAAAAATTTATTATTCCTACGGAGTGGTTTTCTAGATTTAAAGATATATTTTTGATAGGGAAGGTAAAAAAAGATAATGTCATTGAGATTAAAAGAAGCAATGCTCATGTACTCACAGTCATACATCCAGATCAAACACAACCGTTAAATGTTTTACCAGATTTTGAAAAAGCTAAAAATATTGAGCCGCCAAAGCAATTTTTAAAGGAATTGAGACCTTATCAACGTTTTGGAATGCAATGGTTTTATGCCCTTGCTAAAGAAAAATTAGGCGGATGTTTGAGCGATGACATGGGACTTGGAAAAACAATTCAGGTATTAGCCTTTTTAGCTCGTGTGAAAGAAGATCTTGAGAAGGGAGTTTGGCCCGTGGAAGAGCAACAATTTCAACAAACACTTTTTGGTGAAATGCGTGTCTTACCTAGTTTGATAGTAGTTCCTTTATCGCTAATTCATAACTGGGTTCATGAGATTTTGACAACTACTCCACAACTTAAGTATGTTGTCTACACCGGTCAAGATCGACATGAATATTTGCCATTTTTACAAGCACAAGACATTGTTCTTACTACATATGGCACTTTGAGGAATGATATTCAATATCTTTCAAACATTCAGTGGCTTTTCGTAATTCTAGATGAAAGTCAATACATAAAAAATCCTGAAAGCAAAATATATTCTTCGGTTCAAAAGTTAAAAGCTCAGGCTCGTTTTGTGTTGACGGGAACTCCCATTGAAAATAATGTTTTGGATTTATGGGCGCAATTAAATTTTGTAAACCCAGGAATGTTGGGTGATCTTTTTACTTTTAAAACTTATTTTTTTGATGATAAAGAAGATAGTGAAAAGAAACTAAAAAATACTATTCAACCTTTTGTTTTACGCAGAACAAAAGAGCAAGTAACCCCGGAGCTCCCTCCATTAACTGAAAAGATACATTATTGTCCTTTATCTGATGAACAATTATCATTATATGAAACGAAAAAATCTGAAATACGAAATTATTTGCTTGAACACAAACATACTTTTTCTAAGAATAAAACTTACCTGATTGTTTTGTCGGGTCTTATGAAGCTTCGTTTGATAGCTAATCACCCACGGCTTGTTGATAAGGATTTTACCGGGGAATCAGGAAAATTTTTGCAAGTTATTGAGCACATAAAAAAAGTATTGAACGAAAATCACAAGTTGATTGTATTTAGTCAATTTGTAAAGCATTTGCAATTATATGTAAATCATTTTGGAAAGGAAGGCGTACCTTTCTTGTTGCTAACAGGGCAGACTCCGTCTGTACAGCGGCAAAAGATTGTGGAAGATTTTCAACATGGGGCAACACCATTGCTTTTTATGTCTCTCAGAGCAGGTGGTTTTGGTTTAAATTTGACAGCAGCAGACTATGTATTTTTGCTTGACCCATGGTGGAACCCTGCTGTCGAAAAACAAGCTATTCATCGCACGCATCGCATTGGCCAAGATAAAAGCGTTATTGCCTACAAATTCATTAGTAAAAATACCATCGAAGAAAAAATATTAAAACTCCAAGAAGAAAAGAAAAACATATTTGATAAATACATAACTACCTCTTCCTATCCAACCATCGGATTTGAAGAGGTAGTTGCGTTGTTAGATGAGTAAAATTATTTTCTTATATCCAATTCTTGTAAAATATTGGTTGCTTCAGCATATTTTTCCACCACAAATAAAGCATAGCGAATATCCGTTGCGATAGATCTAGTTTGATTGGGAAGGTAATATAAGCTCGAAGCTGTTGCTTCCCAGTTAATGTCGAAAGCTATCCCTATAACTTCTCCTTTTCCATTGAGGACTGGAGCCCCAGAGTTGCCACCCGTTATATCATCACTGGTTAAAAAACATACATGTATTTTACCATCTTTATCAGCATATGAACCGAAATCTTTTTTCTCATACAATTCTTTCAGTTTGAGAGGTACTATGAAGTCTGGAATATTGGGATTTTCTTTAGCAATCACTTCATCAAGGGTGGTAAAAAATGGAGTTTCTTTTCCGTCTGTAGGTGTATAGGAAGAAACTTTCCCAAAAGAAATTCGCATAGTGCTATTAGCATCAGGGTATAACACTTTCTTACCTTCATAATACTGACGTATAGCTTTCATATAAAGATGCTCAGCCGAAGCCACCTTAGCTTCAATAGCATCAGCTTCATTTTTGATTTGTTTGTACTTGTCATTAACAGATTTCATCACCATGAAAATAGGATCTTTTTCAAGTTTTTTAAGTGCGGGTTCTCTTAAAAATTCATAGACCAAGTCTTTGTATGGGAAGATTGATTTTTGGTAAATTGCATCAGCGTAAGTTTGGAAATTGTCTTTGTATTTTGATTCTACGTCAGAAAAGAAAGAAGGATAAAATTGTGAAGGCAGATCATCTTTCATGATTCTAAAGAGTGCTACAAAAATTTTTTTATCGAGATCTGCATTGTAACTATTAAAGAAATAGTTGGATGCTCTATATTTGAGCTTTGTGGTTATATCTGCAATTAATGCAGTACGCTTGTCATCAGGAAGTTGTTTATCTTGTAAAATGGTGTAAAGTGTATCAAATTCATTTGCAAAAGAAATAATTTCAGCTCCTCTAAATACTATTTCTCTGTAATAAATCAGTGCTTTTCTATAAATGGAAACTTCTTCCAAAGCATTATTTACTTGACTTAAAGCATTACTAAACATCTTTTTTCTATTGGGATCAGCATTTATCCAGTTGGTTAATTCTGCTTCAAAAGCTTTTTTCTTTTCATAAGCTTTGATGCGTTGTAAAATTTCTGTTTGACCTATATAATATTTCCAGTAATTGGATGTTTTATTATATTTAGAACGGTACATAAGTTCGATGGAAGGGTCATTTTTCATAGCTTCAGCCATAATCCTAAGTTTAGCATCTCTAATTTTTACGATAGATGGATTTATTATTTGCGTAGCAAGAGAAATAGCTTTCGAAGATGCAAATCGGTCGGTTATGCCAGGATAGCCCAATACCATCGTAAAGTCTCCTTCGTGGTAACCTTTTAAGGAAATTGGAAGATAGTATTTTGGTACGTAAGGAATATTTTTTCTTTTGTCATAAGGTGCTGGCCTTCCATCGGGACCCATGTAAATTCGTAAAAATGCAAAGTCTCCTGTATGTCTTGGCCACATCCAGTTGTCAGTATCTGCTCCAAAGTTGCCAATAGCCATAGGTGGGGCTCCTACCAAACGTACATCTTTGAATGTTTCGTAAACAAACAAATAAAACTCATTGTCTTTATAGAAACCTTTAACTTCAGCCCAATAATCAGTTCCTTTTACAGCATCTTCAACCAATTTTTGCGATATTTCTTGTATTTTTTTCTTCTTATCAAGGGGCGACATGGTTTCATTTAACAAAGGGAGGATTTTATCTGTCACATCCTCTACACGAATTAGAAAAGTTACTTTAAGGTTCGGATTATAGAGTTCTTGTTTTTTGTCAAGAGCCCAAAAGCCATTTTGAACATAGTCTGTGTTGTACTTAATAGAATTATCCGTAAGGTATTGAAGTATACAGTGATGATTGGTCATCATCAAGCCTTCCTTGGAAACTAGAAAGCCTGTGCACATACCATCATTGATGGATACAATGGCATCTTTTAAGCTAGAGTGATTAATAGAATATATTTCTTCCGGAGTTAATTGAAGACCTTGTTTCTGAAGGTCAACATAATTTAACCGTTTGATTAAAAAAGGTAACCACATGCCTTCATCGGCATGTAAAGTACCCATCAATAAAAGCCCCCAAATAATAACTAAAAACCTTTTTTTCATATGCTGATTTTTTATTTGGCTATAATTTTAAACTCTGTTCTTCTGTTTAATTGACGGCCTTCATCAGTTTTGTTCGAAGCGATGGGCATGGTGTAACCATAACCTTTGGCAATCAATCGATCTTTCGATATACCTGCAGCTACAAGATAGTTAACTACTGATTCAGCACGTTTTTGAGAAAGTTCCATGTTGTATTTGTAACCACCAATACTATCGGTGTGACTTGAAATTTCAATTTTTAGACTTGGGACATCTTTCAATAATTTTACGAGACGATTTAATTCATCGATGGATTCAGGTCTAAGTTTGTAACTGTCAAAATTATAATAAATGTTTCTAAGCACAAATTTATCGCCGATGTGAAAATCTTCAGCTGTAACTTTTTGTGTGTCGCCAAGTTGGAAAAGTTTTTTCAAATAAAAATCTTGCGTTAATATACTCTTCGGTTCATTTTCGTTAATTGATAAAGAATATTCGCCAGGTTGATATCCTTCTGCTTTTACAATGATTTTATAATCTTTACCTAAAAGTAGCGTTGTATTGTATTCGCCTGTTTCAGCAGAGGAAGTAGTACTGGTTAAGATGGTTGAACTATCTAAAGCATCGTAAAAAGTTATGTCAGCTTTAAGGTTTTTATATGTTCGATCATCAGCAACTCTTCCCTGAAGTTTAATAAGTTTACGTTTCGGATGGACGATGGTCATGTAATATAAGTCTAGATCCCCCAGTCCGTATGATTTAGCTGAAGCATAATAGGCATGCAACTCGTCTTTTGTTGGAACATAGAAAATGTCATCATCTGTAGTATTAATGGGGTATCCAATGTTTTCTGGTATAGACCAATAACCATCATCAGAGAGGACAGAAACAAAAATGTCAAAGCCTCCCATGTTGTCGTGCCCTTGAGAGGAAAAATAAAGAGTTCTGTCGTCAGGAAGCAGGAATGGAGAATCCTCGTCATAAGGTGTATTGATCGTAGGTCCAAGGTTATCTGGCTCAGTCCACTGACCATTGACGTACTCTGTTACCCATATATCACGCCCACCAAATCCACCTGGCCTATCCGATACAAAATATAACTTTTTCCCATCGCTGGAAAAGCATGCATGTGTTTCCCAATTCGTTGTGTTGATGGGATAAGGGAGTTTTTCGGGTTTTGACCATTCTCCTTTTTCATCCATGTGGCTTATGTAAATATCACCATTGCTTTTTTCACTTTTGTAAATAAGCATGGTTTTCCCATCATTTGCTAGAGAAATGGTGGCTTCATGATATTTTGAGTTAATTTTTCCTCCGATATGACGGGGCGATTCCCATTCTCCTTTATCGTTTTTGGTAGAATAGTAAATATCTTCATAATATCTGCCCGTAGGATCTTTTTTGTTTCCCGTAGAACCAGGACGTCTGCTTGTAAAGTAAATTGTTTTTTCGTCTTGGGTTACAATAGGGCTGTATTCTGGATAAGGGGAATTAAGAGGTACAAGATTTTCAATCTTGATGCTAACTGGGTTATTAATAAGTTTAATAGCGTTATAACACTTTTGTTTTAAAAATTTTACTGAGTCAACTCGGGAGGATAAATCTGGATCATTTTCAATGTTTTTGATATAGCGATCATACATCTCAATGGCTTTGGGAAATTGATATCTTAATGTGTAGGCAACACCTAAGTATAAATAAGTTTCAATAGGTGCATAATATTCTTTATAATCACCCACATATTCTTTAGCGACCCCAGTAAAAGCTTTTTCCAGATAAGGTATAGCTTTCCTGCGTATTTCTGTTCCTCTCATTTGAAGGTAACAATACCCGATCTTATAATTTAAATTAGGGATGCCAGGATAGATTGAATCCCATTTTCTATAGATATCTAGCGCTGCGTAATAATTTTTATCGAATAAAAACCTGTCTGCTTTTTGATACTCTTTTTTAAATTTTTTGTCTTGTAGTAATTTTTTGAAGTTGTCGTTAGATGCATCTTGAGAATTAACAATAAACCACACGAATAAGTGTAAAATGATAAATATTTGTCGCATGTTTTTTTGCAAAAATAATAAAAAAATAAATTTTAAAGTGTTCTTTTACTTTGGAAAAATTTTTTTAAAAGCAATTGAGCTTCTTCTTGTAGCATGCCATGTTCAACCTGAGTTTTAGGATGCAACAAATTAGGCGTAAATAAAGAGTATCCTCTTTTTTGATCCGGTGTTGCGTAAACAAGTTTTCCTAAGCATGACCAATGCATGGCAGATGCACACATAGGACAAGGTTCAAGCGTAACATATAAGGTACATTCTTCCAAGGTCTTTAATTGTAATTCCGACATGACGGATGATATAACAATCATTTCTGCATGTGCTGTGGGGTCATGAAGTTGCATGGTTAAATTGTGGGCTTTTGCAATTATCTTGCCCTGGTAAACCAGTACTGCACCGATGGGGACTTCGTCCATTTCAAAAGCTTTTTGGGCTTCTTTTAGTGCAACTTCCATGTAATATTTATCGTCGTAGTGCAAATTCATGGGGTAAAATTACTTTTTTAAATTTTACTTTGAGCTAAGGTAAAGCTGACGGTTGTTCCTATGCCAGGAGCTGACCGCAAATGTATAGTTTGCCCATGGGCTTCAATAATATGTTTTACGATAGACAAACCAAGTCCTGACCCTTCTTTCACTTTGGAGCGACTTCTTTCTGTACGATAAAATCTTTCGAATACTCTCGGAATTTCTTCGGGTTCAAGCCCCATGCCATGGTCTGTAATTTCAATGAGATATCTATCGTTAATCTGATCTGCTTCGATTTCAATGGTAGAATTTGCATCTGAGTATTTTATGGCGTTGTCCATCAAATTAATGAGAACCTGACGAATTTTCGTATAATCAGCCAAAACGATAACCTGATGAGGTGAAATTGAATTTTTTATTGAAATTTTTTTATCCAGCAGTTGTTTTTCAAAAAGCTCAACAACCTCAATGATCAGTGGATAAAGATCGAAGTTCTTTAAATCCAAATTAGTTAAGCCTTTTTCTAATTTGGTAATTTCATCTAGGTCGTGGATGATGGACATTAATCGCTCAATGTTTTGCACCGTTCGTTTTAAGTATTTGACATTAATCGAATCATCATATAAACCGCCATCAAGCAATGTGAGCACATAACCCTGAATTGTGGTTAATGGCGTTTTTAGTTCATGAGCAAGGTTGCCAATAAATTCGCGTCTATATTTTTCTGTTTCTTTTAAAATGGCTATTTCTTTAGTTTTTGCATTGATCCAGTTTTCAACATCAGTTTCTGCTTTTTTTAGGGCATCGTAAGTTATTAGCCAGCTGTGCTTTTTATTAGATTTAAATTCAATGATGTTTTTATAAATTAAACGAACCCGTTCAAAAATCAAACGACTGAATATGAGGAAAAGCATTATAAATGTTATTCCCACAAAAAACATCCACATGAGAGGCCTTTCGATAAATAGATAAAAAAATCCTGATAGACTTAACATTCCCAGAAGAATCAAAAAAATTAGAAATGTTACAAACCAACTTAAAAACAGTGGATTACCCCAAAGGAATTTAAATTTTTTTGATACGATATCCGACACCTTTGATTGTTTCAATGAAATCATCTCCTAATTTTTTTCGAATTTTTCGCATATGAACATCTATGGTTCTTTCGCCCACGATAATGTCATTTCCCCAAACATGGGAAAAGATTTCTTCTCTTGAAAAAACTTTGCCTGGTGATGATGCTAATAAAACGACAATCTGAAATTCTTTTTTGGGTAGCTGATGAATAGTAGACCCATGTTGGATTTCATAGGTGTTGGGATCTATGATGTAGTCGCCAATCTGAATAATTTTTTCTGCTGAAGTTGTATGGATTTCTTCTTTAATTCGACGAGCGTAACTTTTAATTTTAGTTACAAACACTTGTGGGGTGATAGGTTTTGTAATGTAGTCATCTCCACCGTTTTCCAAAGCAACAATTTGAGTAAAATCTTCAGATCGAGCAGTCAAAAACAAAATAATAACATTTTTAAATTCTGGGTATGACCTTAATTCTTTGCATAGGGTAATTCCATCCATTTCTGGCATCATAATATCCAGCACAATAATATGCGGTTTCCAGTTCCTTGCTAGGTCTATGCTTTTTACACTTGATGTTGAGGTTTTAACATCAAAGCCGTGTTTTTTTAAATTGTAGGACATGATTTCTAAAATGTCATCTTCATCATCAACCAACAAGACTCTTATATCTTCAAACATTTTTTATCAAAAATATAGAAATTATGAAACAAATGGCAATTTTAACAAAAAATTAAAATTGGGATAAAATTAAGTTAAAATTATGACAATTTGGCAGATTTTTTATAAAAAAAGGTGAAATTCTTTTATGGTATATTAGTTGTATTTTGCCAAAAGAAAGGAGAAGAAAATTATGGGAAAAATTATTGGAATAGATTTAGGAACAACTAATTCATGCGTAGCAGTCATGGAAGGTAATGAACCTGTTGTGATTGCTAATAGCGAAGGTAAACGTACAACGCCCAGTGTTGTTGCTTTTACGGATGGAGGAGAGATAAAGGTTGGAGATCCTGCCAAACGTCAGGCTATCATTAATCCAAAACGAACTGTTTTCTCTATCAAACGTTTCATGGGGCGTAGTTATGATGAAGTTCAGGAAGAAATTCGGAGAGTTCCTTATACTGTAGTCAAGGGACCTAACAACACTCCGAGAGTTGACATTGATGGTAGGTTATATACCCCACAAGAAATTTCTGCCATGATTCTTCAGAAAATGAAGAAAACGGCAGAAGATTATCTTGGCCATGAAGTAACTGAAGCTGTTATTACTGTGCCTGCTTACTTTAATGACGCTCAGCGTCAGGCCACGAAAGAAGCTGGAGAAATTGCAGGTTTGAAAGTTCGCCGTATTATTAATGAACCTACAGCAGCTGCACTAGCTTACGGACTGGATAAGAAGAACAAAGATTTGAAGGTTGCGGTTTACGACCTTGGAGGTGGGACGTTCGATATTTCCATTCTTGAATTGGGTGATGGTGTCTTTGAAGTTAAATCGACGAACGGGAATACCCACCTTGGAGGTGATGACTTTGATCAGCGAATTATCGATTGGATTGCAGATGAATTCTTAAAAGAAGAAGGCGTTGATTTACGTAAAGATCCCATGGCTCTTCAACGTCTGAAAGAAGCTGCTGAAAAAGCTAAAATAGAGCTTTCTTCTAGCATGTCTACAGAAATTAATCTACCTTATATTGCTGTTGTTGATGGCGTACCCAAACACCTTGTTAAAACTCTAACTAGAGCTAAGTTCGAACAACTTATTGATGATCTCGTACAATCAACAATTGAACCATGTCGAAAAGCTCTTGAAGATGCTTACTTAAAGCCATCTGATATCGATGAAGTGATACTTGTTGGGGGGTCTACACGTATACCCAAAATTCAGGAAGTAGTTGAAAAGTTCTTTGGGAAAAAACCAAATAAGAGTGTAAATCCAGACGAAGTTGTTGCTGTAGGAGCTTCAATCCAAGGTGGAGTTTTAACGGGGGAGGTAAAAGATGTATTATTGCTCGATGTAATACCTATATCACTGGGTATTGAAACATTGGGTGGTGTTTTCACAAAATTGATTGAAGCTAATACAACCATTCCTACGCGAAAAACGGAAATTTTTACAACTGCTGCTGATAATCAAACCTCTGTAGAAATTCATGTATTGCAGGGTGAAAGACCTTTGGCTAGTCAAAATAAAACCATTGGTCGATTCCATCTTGATGGCATACCACCTGCTCCACGCGGTGTTCCTCAAATAGAAGTTACTTTCGACATAGATGCTAACGGTATTTTGCATGTAACAGCAAAAGATAAAGCTACGGGTAAATCGCAGCAAATCAGGATCGAGGCTAGTTCTGGCTTAACCGAAGAAGAAATAAGACGCATGAAAGAAGAAGCAAAAGCCAATGAAGAAGCTGACAGAAAATTACGCGAAAAAATTGATAAAATGAACCAAGCAGATAATTTGATTTATACTACTGAAAAACAACTGCGTGAGTTTGGGGGTAAAATACCTGCTGACAAAAAGGCTACTATTGAAAATGCACTTAATGAGCTTCGCGAAGCTCACAAGTCAGAAGATCTAACGAGAATTGATGATGCAATGGCAAAACTTAATTCAGCTTGGAGTGCTGCAAGTGAAGAAATGTATCGAGCTTCTCAAACTCAAAGCAATACTTCAAATACTACAACGGATAGTCAATCTACCTCAGATGGGAATGTAACCGATGCTGAATATGAAGAAATAAAGTAAAAAAAGTGTTTGACTACAAGCTGCCCATGTGGCAGCTTTTTTTGTGTAAATTTTTTACGCTTTGTTTTCTTCAAACTGATGTTTCATTGCTAGAATGATGGCTATAAAACTGTAAATGAAAAAGGAAATTTTGTCTGTGTCAAGAAAGTTGTTAATGAAAGCATGAACGAAATAAGAAACAAGAGCAAGTAAAATCCCTAAAAGCAAATTAGCCTTGTGTGGATTTGCAATTCTTAACTTAGAATACAGTTTGAATCCAGAATAAAAGACATATGTAACCAGTGCAATAAAAATGATCATCCCAATAATACCTTGTTCAGCTAATGATCCTAGATATTCCGAATGAGCGTTTCCAAGTTTGCCAGTATTGGTGCTAATTATAGTTTTTTGATAAGAAAGTTGATAGGGTCCATATAGGAATTGATACGTTCCAGGACCAGATCCAAAGATTGGGTAATCTTTAGCCATCCGAATGGCACAACTCCAGCGATTGATACGTTCAAGATTGCTGGCATCAGTTCTAATGTTGGAAATACTTTGAATGTTTTCGACAAAATTTTTTGAGGAATCTTGCTTATTTTTATAAAGCATGTCGAATACTTTTTGTTGAAAAATTATTATTAGCAAGATTGCACCAAGTCCCGTTAGAAAAAGGTATTTAAACGGTATTCGAAAGTATACGATAATTCCTACAGTAATGGCAACAAAAAAACCTAACCATCCACCTCGGCTATACGACAAAAGTAACCCCAAAAAAATGATAAGAAAAAGCAATGCTGTTAAGGTTCTGGAGACCAATGAATATTTTTTGCTAAAAATACGTAAAAGTAAAGGTGGCAAGGCTAAAGCGGTAGCTGCTCCATAGATGGTATGGTCTTTATAGAAAGGTTGCATAACCCATTCTCCTGCTTTTTTGTCGAAATTCCAACCCGCATGGTTAATGGTTGTATAAATCACAACAATGGCTAAAGGTATAGCATATAAATAAATGAACTTGTCTTGCCACTCTGGTTTTTCATAAAAAAACATAAAGCCTACCACCAACGGAGGAAGGACTAACCAAAGATGAGCTAGAAAAAATTTCAATGAAACGATAAGAATTTGAGAAGTAATGCTGGTAATCAACATCCATGCAAAATAGAAGAATATAAGGAGGAAAAATGGTTCTTTAAAGAAAAAGGTGGAAAAAGGGCGGGATTCGAATATGCGAAAAAATAGTAATAGTAGCATTGCAAAAAGCATGGGCTCAGTTGGAACAAAAAGAGAAACGTTGATATCAAAGCTTTCAATGCTAATGGACAAGGGGACAAGAAGGGCTGTAAGCATAAAGAAAATGTCCAACCTGTAGAATAAAAGTAAAAGAACAGCAATAGCAACGGGCAAAGCATAAAGTAAAAACGCAAAGTTTGTAGATGAGATCAAATAAGTCGTTCCCAGTGCAAAAGTTACTACTAAGAAAGATGCAAGCAATACTTTTTTTTTCATGCTTGTTTTTGCTCTTTTTCTTTAAAAGACTTGTAAAGATCGTGAAGGAGCAAAATTATAAGTAGGAGGAACAATGCGCTAAACGTAGATACAATGACAATGATGGTTCTTGGCGGAAAAGATTTTTTTTCTGGTTTATAAGCGTAATCTACGACGAATTTTTGAGGGAGAAAGGAAATAGCATCAACTTTGGCTTCGCTTAGTTTTGCTTTGAGATCAGCTAGTTTTTTAAGATTATTTTCAATTTCTTGGCTTATCGTAGCATACGTAGGGCCATATTTTGCTAATGTATCTAATTGGCGTTGAATAGCCAGGATGGCTGGAGTATTCCCTTTGCCGATTTCTCGAGCTAAACCTTCATAGAGTCGTTCGGTTTGTCTTTCGTAATTCTGAACACCTTTTAAGCTTAAAGAATCAAGGATTCTCTTTTTTTGCATAATATCCTCTAACAGAGCATCGTATTCTTCTTTTACAATTTGATAAGCTTTTTCCGCCCGTTGTTTTTGAAGATTGTTTTTTATGGTATCATAGAGGTTAGCAATGTAATTAGCCATGTCAGCAGCAAGTTGTGGATCCTTATCAGTGACACGAATTTCTACAGCCATATATTGGGTGCGGCGAAATGAAAAGTTATCGTCGTACTTACTGTAAAGTTTGGCTAATTTGTTTTTAGCATTCGGATTTATTTTGTAGTGTTCTAATAAGTTGAATTTCTGAATGACTTTTTGACGAATTTCGTTGGAATGCAAAACTTGAAGCATTTGTTCAGCTTGTTCTTCTTCTCCAAATTCTAGAATATCCTGCTTGGCTGTAGCAGTTTGCGTAAGCAAAGCTTTGGAAATAGCATTGGTTGATGTTGGGAACATGATAACAGAAGCAGAATATTGATTTGGAATGAGCAACGAGATAATGGCTGACCCAATGGCTGTAATTAACCCTACAACTAAAAACAATTTTCTCCATCGGAAAATAAAATACACCAAGTTGCTGCTGTCAAATTGGCTTTTCTTCTGTAATATTGACATAGACAATTTTTTACAAAATTATGCTTTTTAAAAAAGCTTTCATTCTCTTGCTATTTTTGTCAAGATTTTGAAATTTTAATCAAAACAATAGTTATGGTCTATTTTTCAGGAGCAAAAATTAATATTGGTCTCAGCATTCTTCATAAAAGAGAGGATGGTTATCATGATATAGAATCCATTTTTTATCCCATCAAATGGTATGATGTTCTGGAAGCAGTAAAAGTACCGGTTGAACATGTAGAAATTATTCCCATTTTTTCACAGGTTGATATTAAACTTGAGGAAAATCTCATATATCGTGCTTGGAAGCTGCTTTATCATTCGCATAGCATACCGCCTGTTCGTTTTTATCTCTGGAAGCGGGTTCCCATGCAGGCGGGACTAGGAGGGGGCAGTGCGAATGCTGCAGGGACTCTTCTTTTGTTAAAAAATATGTTTAATCTTAATTTGCCAGAGGATGATTTACATAAGTTTGCTGAGCAACTAGGTAGTGACGTGCCTTTTTTTCTTTACTCAAAACCTGCTTTGGTAACAGGTAGAGGCGAACATATTGAACCCATTCAACTAGATCTCTCAGGGTACAAGATTCAAGTGGTGGTGCCACGTAATTTAGGGAAAGAAAAAGGAATTTCAACACGAGAAGCTTACAAACTTATTTTTCCTCATGAGCCTACCTTTCAGCTAAAGGACATTTTGAATTTGCCCATTAACAAATGGGGAGAATACATAAAAAATGATTTTGAATCTGTTATTTTTCCTCGTTTTCCTTTGTTGGCGGAAATAAAGTCTCGTTTGCTTAAGGAAGGAGCTTTATATGCTTCCATGTCGGGTACAGGTTCTGCTGTTTATGGCATTTTTGAAAAGAAAAGTTTGTTACCGACTTGGGACTCACAAAAATACCTTGTCTTTGAGCAAGGGTGGCTTTAACTTTTAAGTTTTCGGAAAAGTTCAGTGTAATTGATATTGAGTTTTAAAACAGCATTAGCCCAAGAAATAATTTTTTCAAGCAAAACATAAGCATGTTTTTTGTAAGCTTCGTATGTCCAGCCTGCCACATGAGGACTTAAGATAACATTTTCCATTTGAGCCAACTCGTCAAAAAGAGGAGGCAAATTTGAAAGAGAAAATTTTTCGAAGCTAAAGTCTTCCCATTCCAATACATCTAAAGCTGCACCAAGAACCCGTCCTTCTTTCAGTGCATTCAGAAGATCTTTGGTATTGCAAACAGCTCCACGTGAAGTATTGATGAACCAAATAGGTTTGCGGAAGCTTTTGAAAAATCGTTCGTTAGCCATGTATTTTGTTTCTTCCGTTAGAGGTACATGCAAAGAAACAATATCTGCCTGGTCGAATATTTCGTCAAGCGATGTTTCTTGGACATACGATGTGCTAAATCCTTTTTTGTACTTATCGTAAGCTAAAATTTTGCATTCAAAAGAGCTTAATTTTTTTGCAAAAGTGGATCCCACATTTCCAAAACCAATGATCCCTACGGTTTTTCCTTTTATTTCGTTTCCCCAGTTTTCTTTCCTTCGCCAGATTCGTTGTTTTACCTCTGCATTGCAGCGAAAAAGATGATTCATGAGAGAAAGTAACATTCCTAGGGCATGTTCGGCTACGGCATCTCGATTTGCCTCGGGAGAATTAAAAATTTCAATGCCTTTTTTTTGGGCATAATTAACATCTATGTTTTCAGTGCCTGAGCCAGCTCGGGCAATAAATCGCAAGTTTGGAGCTTTGTCTATCCAAGTTGAATTTATTTGATACTTGCTTCTCACGACCCATCCAAAGGAATTTACAAGCTGAGAATCGCTTGTGTAATTTTCAACTTTAAATCCAACTTTTTCTAAACCTTGCTTTAGTACAGGATGGATCTCATCCATGAATAAAATCAAGTTGTTTTCACTACTGTTCATCAAAAACGAGTTTTAATTGTCTAGTGAAATGAAATGTTTTACGATGATGTGGTGAGTAGCCAAATTGTAAAATGGCATCTATGTGTTCCTGTGTTGGGTATCCTTTATTACGATCCCACTTATACACAGGAAAAGAGCTTGATAATTTTATCATTAATTCGTCTCTGTAAGTTTTGGCTAAGATACTTGCCGCTGCAATAGATGTATAAAGAGCATCTCCTTTGGGAATAGTACGGTAGGGGATATCTTGGTAAGGATGAAATTGGTTGCCATCGACAAGAATGAAATGTGGTGGCAACTGAAGTTTTTCTAATGCAAGGTGCATAGCTTTTATCGAAGCGTTCAAAATATTGATTTGATCAATTTCGTGAGCTTCAACTATGCCAATGGAGAAACTTAAAGCTTCTTTTTCTATGATTTCACGCAATTTCCATCGACGATGGGGTGAAACTTGCTTGGAATCATTGAGCCATGGATGAAAAAAATCAGGAGGAAGAATCACCGCAGCAGCAACAACGGGCCCTGCCAGACAACCACGACCCGCTTCGTCACATCCGACTTCATATTTCAATTTAGAAAAGGAGTTTAGCAGAGGCATAATTATTTTTTCGATTCTAGTAAGGCTTTGACAGGACTCAAGCCAAAAGCTGTTCCTTGTTCAATGGCTTTAAGTACAGCGCCACCACCAGTAAAAATGTAGTACTTGGGATTATCTAATGCAACAATGTAAAGTCCTGGTAAAAGTCGTTTTAGCTCCTGTAAAGTGTCCCCTCCACCGTAAAGTTTAATAGCATCTTTATTTTCATCTATAAGTTCATCGAGTGCGATGGTGCCTTCCGTATAATAAGGCGAGTAACCCATGACTGCATTGACAAATATTGTTTTAGCTTTATGAAATATGGCTTTTACGCTTTCTTCTTCAAAAGAGGAAGGGGCTATATCATAAATGTGATTTAATTCAGTACCCGGTGATAGTTTTCGAATATCGTGCACGCGTATTTTATCAGGAATTTTTGCGTCTGGTACATCGGATTCAATGATAAACGGTAATTCTATAAGTTTCCCAGGAAATTGTTTTTGATATTCTACGAATTTTTTAGCATGCTCAATATCTTCAGCATCTAGACCTTTGATTTGAAAACCGTATTTAGCAGCCAGATAAGCATTGTAAATTACTCCTCCAAGAATGAGGTAATCAGCTTTTTGTAGTAAAGCAAAGAGAGGCTCAATTTTGGTGTCAAATTTAGCTCCTGCAACAATAGCTAGGAATGGGCGTTCAGGATTAAATATTCTTTCAAGGTTTTGTATTTCTTTTTGCATCAAAAATCCTGCGTAGGAGGGTAAGAATTCGTTTACCCCGACAGTGGAGGCATGGGGTTGCCACGAGCCAAATGCATCGTTTACAAAAACATCAGCAAGCCCAGCAAGTTGATAGGCAAATTGTCTGAAATGGTCTCCTTTATCTTCCTCTCCTATGAACCAACGGGTATTGGGCAGATAAATGCCGTCGATTTTGTCTTCTCGTAAGTCGCGAAGCAAATGATTGATAGATGTTTCTATGCCCATATAACCGTACTCTGTCTTGTTAAAAAATTGAGGAACAACGAATTTAACATGAAGTTTGTTTTCAAAGTATTTTACAATTGGATCAACAGAGGTATTTTCGTCGATGGTGATTTTGCCCGTCTTTTTGTCTCGAGGACGACCTACATGGGTCATGAGGATTAGCTTTCCTCCACGAGAGACAATGTAGTATAAAGTGCCGAGCGTAGCATCAATGCGATAAGGGTCATGAATAACGCCTTTTTTTACTACATTGTGATCGACCCGAATTAGAACAATTTTTCCTTTTAAATTGGCGTCTTGAATTAATGGCAATTGATGGATCATATTAGGTTGTTTTTTAGGTTATAGTATTTTTCCTAACAATCGATACATGTTTTGCTTGTAAGCTTCAACACCAGGTTGATTGAAAGGGTTAACATGGAACATGTAGGAACTTATTCCACAAGCAAATTCGAAGAAATAAATAAGTTTGCCAAGCTCGTACTCATTTAATGCTGATATGGTTAATTGGATCAAAGGCACATTGCCATCTACGTGTGCCATGATGGTTCCTTCTTCAGCTTTTTTGTTGATGTAAGACAGGTTTTTACCTTCTAAATAACCAAGTTCATCAAGGTTATCCTCTGAGGAAGGTATAGTCACATCATATTCGCTATTTTCGATGGATAAAATGGTTTCAAATAAGATTTTGCTTCCTTCTTGGATATATTGACCCATAGAATGTAGGTCTGTCGTATAAAGTAAGGTTGAAGGGAAGATACCTTTGCCATTTTTTCCTTCGCTTTCGCCAAAAAGCTGTTTCCACCATTCACCGAAGTAGTATAATTGAGGATAAAATGTAGCTAGAATCTCAATTGGCCTTCCGTGCAGTAAGAAAGCATGACGCAGTGTAGCATAGTACATGGCAAGATTTTCAGTTAAATTGCTGTTGGATAGTGATAGCTCTTGCATTTCTTTAGCACCTTTGAGTAATTGCTCAATGTCGATGTCCAGCAACCCAAGTGGAACAAGCCCTACAGGAGTTAATACCGAATAACGACCTCCCACATCATCAGGGATGATAAAAGATGTGTATCCCTTTTCTTCCGTAAGTTTTCGTAAAGCTCCTTTTTTCTTATCGGTAATTGCAACAATTCGCTGTGCAGCTTCAGAAGGAAACTTTTCTTCTATCCATTTTCGAAGGAAACGAAAAGCAATAGCAGGTTCCGTAGTTGTCCCTGATTTGCTAATCACGACAACCAGAGGATGTTTATCTTTCAACCATTCAAGAGCTTGATGGTAATAAACGGGTTCTAAATGATGCCCAAGGTACAGAACATGGTATTTGTTTGGAGTGAACATGTGCCCTTTAAGAGCTGAATGAATAGCTCTCGTTCCAAGGTAAGAGCCTCCAATTCCTACGAAAACAAGCGTATCTATTTTTATGGTTTGGCTTCTTTCTTTTAGCTGGTAAATTGAGTCAAGTAGGGATGAGTCGTTAAGCGTTTTTTCAGGTAAGTTGAGCCAACCCGTGAATTCTTTTCCTTCTCCTAATTTTTCCGTGAGGAGCTTGTATGCATGAAGGGCAAAAGGTTCTAATTTTTTTATATCGTCTTCGATAAGAAAATTTTGTGATATTTTTACATTAAATTTCATAAAATGAAAATTGATGTTCAAAAATAGCAATTTTCTGCAAAAGTACGATTACATAAAAAAAACAAGCCCTCGATGGAGCTTGTTTTTCAAAATCTCAGTAACGAAAATGAAGTATATTTATCTAGTGCTCTTGCTGCCTTCTCAAGTTTCCATTACAAAAATATAATCAAAAATGGTTACCAAATGTTAAATTTTGTTAAAAAAAGCTAAAAGATGTTAAAAAGTCGCTTTGTTATTCCACGGAGAGTTCGACCATCCATGTTAATTATGGCGGGGATGGTATTGCTCTCCATAGCGGGTATTCAGTATTATTACATTTACATAGCTTACAAAGCTCAGGAAGCTTTGTTTGATAAAAAAGTTCATGAGTCGTTAGCTCATGTCACATATGTAATGGAAAAGAATGAAATTTCTAGTCAGTTTAGAAATAAATTGAAATCTGGCGTTAAGCATCATCGGGAAGTTGCTTTGCTTAATACGCTGGATTCATTAAATCAAGAACTCTTCAAATCTCTTCGTCGCTATGGAGTGGATAGTTCCATTTCGGATAGTGTGGCTCGAGTGACCCGCGAAAAGATAAGTTATCAGGTAGCCATGGATCAATATGGAGAATACATTAACAATATAGATACTCAAAAAATTGCTACTCAAGAAAAAACAGTGGATTTGCTGGATGTTTTTGAAATTAATGCTAAAAAGAAACTAAAGCAAGAAAAAATAAAAGACAATCGTTTGTTAGTGCGACTTTTTGGAGATGTAGAAAGTTTTTTGCGAAGATCCTATTTGATTTCAGATGTGATTTCAGATTTTTTTAATGTCAATCGTTTTTTCCCTATAGAAAGTCGTTTAGATTCTTTTTATGTAGATTCTTTACTAAGACAAGAATTTGAGGCACGTAATATAAAAACACCTTTTTATTTTACCATTTATTCCTCGCGACGAGATACCTTTGTTTATCAACCACCCAAGCCAATTTTGGAAAAACTCAAAGCCAGCCCTTATCGGTTAAGACTTTTTCCAAGTGATATGTTTGGCTTACCCGATTACTTAATAGTCTATTTCCCGAAAAAAAGTAGTTACATTTATTCGCAATCCATCAATATGTTCATCATTTCTATTTCACTCATACTCATAGTACTGGTGGTTTTTCTTTATTTGTTGTACATTTTTTATCAGCAAAAGATGCTTTCTGAAAGTAAATCAGAGTTCATCAATAACATGGCTCATGAACTCAAAACGCCGTTGTCGACCATCAAGCTGGCTTGTGATATGCTTGTGGAAGATGATTTGCTTACGGAAGAAAAAAATAAATTGCTTCAAATTATTTCATCTGAAAATGAACGTATGATGAACATGGCTCAACAGATATTACAATCCGTTATTATTAAAAAAGGAAAATTGGAATTAAACAAAGAAAGATGTCATGTTCATGATATTTTGTCTCAAGCCATTCAAAAAATTGATTTTTGGGTAAAAAATAAACATGGGCAAATCAGCACAATCTTTGAAGCAAAGCATGATCTAATACTGGCTGATCCAGTGCACATGGAAAATGTATTTTATAACATATTGGAAAATGCTTACAAGTATTGCGAAGAAGAGCCTAGCATTGTGGTAAGAACATATAATAAAAATGGCAGTATTTACGTTTCAATTGTAGACAATGGGATCGGCATTCCTCCTGAAGATATTGATAAAATTTTCGATATGCTGTATCGGGTCAATCGTGGAAATGTGCATAATGTAAAAGGGTTTGGCGTTGGATTGCATTATGTCAAGTCGGTTTTAGATTTGCATGGATTTACCATACAAGTAAAAAGCGAATTACAAAAAGGAAGTGAATTTGTCATAAAAATGTCTATATATGAGGCAAATAAAGCATAAATTGTTGCTTGTTGAGGATGACATAAATTTGGGAGATACATTAAAGATTTTTTTGGAATTAAAAGGTTTTGAAGTCATCATAGCTCGCGATGGTGATGAAGGAACAAAACTTTTTCGTAAGCATGCAGATATTGATCTCGTGATCTTAGATGTGATGTTACCTAAAAAAGATGGTTTTTCGCTAGCCAAAGAGATAAAAAATCTTGTTCCAAACATGCCCGTTATTTTTTTGACAGCCAAATCTTTTGAGGAAGACATTTTACAGGGTTTTCAACTGGGGGCAGATGATTACATTACGAAACCTTTTAGTCATCAAGTTTTATTAGCTCGAATCAATGCTATTCTTCAGCGAACACAAAAGCCAACACCTGTGGAGTCAAATATTCAGCTTGGAAACCTCATCTTTGATTACTCGTTACAGCAACTCGAATTCAAAGGTCAAGTCATTGAACTTACATCGAAAGAAGCAGAAATTTTAAAAATGCTTTACGAAAATGTAAATGAAGTAGTTCCAAGATCTCAACTTTTGCTAGAAATCTGGAAAAGCGATGATTATAATTGCAGTCGAAGTTTGGATGTGTACATGAGTAAGTTGAGGAAAAAATTGTCTGTGGAGCCGAAAGTTAAATTATTAAGCGTCCATGCTAGTGGTTACAAATTAGTTGTGATAAATGAGTAATCTTTTTACCCCTTTGTTCATAGTGAAAAAATTCAATTTTTATCGCATAAAATGTTTTTTTCATTTACCTTTGTATAGGAAAAAAAGAAAAATGAAGTTTTGGGGCTTAATATTATGGATATGTTGGGTGGTAGTGGGGCTTAGAGCTCATGATATTAATTTTATTCCTAATGTTGGTCAATGGGAATATCCTTTTCTTTATTCTTATCGTTTTGCTAATGGAGAAGTTTTCTTTTTTAAAAATAAAATTCGGATTGCGGTTTTAAATGAACATCAACTACAGAATTTGCTTGGATACAAAATTTTGCCTTTTGAAGAAAAGCAGAAAAAGCCAATCCCTTCTACGTGGGTGGATGCTCATGCCTTTGATATTGAATTTGTAGGAGCAAATAATCCAACGATTGAAACAAAGGGTGAGTCTGAAGCTTATTATAATTTTTTTTATGGGCAAGATCCTTCTAGGTGGAAAAGTGGCTTACGTGCTTATAGGGAACTTCTTTATTCATCCATATATAAAAATATAGATATTCGCTTTTATTCATCACATGAAGCTTTGAAATACGATGTCATTGTAAAACCAGGGGGTGATCCTAATGATGTCCAATTAAAATTCATTGGTCTTAAAAAAATTAACATTAAAAACAATCGGCTGAAATTGTTGACTGCTGTTGGAGACATTGAGGAATACATCCCTCGTGCTTATCAAATAAATGGCAAAGATACAGTCTGGCTAACATGTTTGTATAAGTTGAACGGAAATGTGGTGAGTTATTATTTCCCTTCAGGCTATGATTCAACTAAGGCTTTGTATATCGATCCAATACTTGTATTTTGCTCATATTCAGGATCTACTGCAGATAACTGGGGATATACAGCCACCTATGATGATCAAGGGCATTTGTTCACAGGAGGAAATGCATTTAATATAGGATATCCGACTACTACTGGAGCATATCAAGTAAATTTTGGAGGTAATGTTGATATTGTTATTTCAAAATATAGTCAGGATGGATCCTCTTTGATATACAGTACTTATTTAGGGGGTAGTGGACCTGAAGTTCCCGCAAGTCTTGTAGCAAATGCAGCAGGAGAACTTTACATCATGGCCATTACAGGTTCTTCAAACTTTCCTGTTACATCAGGAGCCTTTGATATGACATTTAATGGTGGTACGAGTTATACTCTTACGTATGTAATTCAATATTCAAATGGGAGTGATGTAGCCATAAGTTGCTTAAATGCTTCGGGGACGCAGCTGTTGTATTCTACCTATCTTGGAGGTACGAAAAATGATGGTTTGAATGTAAGTTCGAATTTAAAGCACAATTATGCTGACGATGTGCGAGGTGAGGTATTGATCGATGCTGAAAGCAATGTGTATGTGGTTGGCAGCACAAATTCAACGGATTTTCCGGTGACACCAGGAGTTTTTCAGCCAACACCAGGGGGCGGAGGGCAAGATGGATTCATTACTAAATTGGATAGAACTTTGTCTCAGCTTATTTGGTCATCTTATTTGGGTGGACAATATGCCGATGCCATCTATAACATCGCATTAAGTAAGAATGGAACCGTTTATGTATGCGGTGGAACCAACAGTCCTGATTTTCCAACTACCTCTGGGGTCGTGTATCCAACTCAACAGGGTGGCGTGGATGGTTTTGTTACCATGATAAACCCAAATGGTACAAGCATCTTTAAGTCTACGTATTGGGGTACTTCCAGTTATGATCAAGTTTATTTTGTAGAAATCGACAAACAAAATTATGTGTACATTTTGGGTCAATCTTCTTCGACAGGAAATGCTTTAATACAAAATGCGGCGTGGTATACGGTGGGGGGCGGTCAATTTATTGCAAAACTTACTCCTCTATTAAATTCCATCATATGGTCTACTCGTTTTGGTACAGGAAATGGCGTAGTTAAT